>Ga0272442_10004277_pt1 | contig 19626 bp, 19 predicted proteins | sample SSMForm2O_FD_200262 | JGI IMG/M metagenome (GOLD analysis project Ga0272442, IMG submission 200262) | Marine sediment archaeal communities from Little Sippewissett salt marsh, Falmouth, MA, United States - SSM-Form-2O | ecosystem: Environmental > Aquatic > Marine > Wetlands > Sediment ... | reverse complement strand
AAAAAGGATTCAAAACAATGAAGAATGACATCAAATCACTTCCACTCAACACAAACAAAGATTCGACAACAAAAGGCTTCATATTTGTCTGTTTCATTGGACTCATAATTAGAATGAGGCTCCTTAAGATAATGAGAGAAAAAGAGATTCTCAAGAACTACACAGTAGAGAGTTTACTCCTGGAACTTGAAAAAATCAAGAAGATAGAGCTGGAAAATGGAAAAACAATAATTACGGAACTCACAAGGAAGCAAAAAGATATTATGGAAAAGTTGGAATTATGCGCCTAAAAAGGCGGAAGTTAGGAATAATACTCCTTAAATATGGGTAAAATCGAAACCGAATTCAAAAATATGTGAACAAGGTAAGCAAAAGTAAAAGGAATTCCCGGATATTTTTTCCGGATTACGGGAAGCAAACCGGGATCTTTCCTGATTACGGGCTGAAAAAAGGGAGTTTTCCTGATATTAATCAAAAAACAGGTTAATTTTTCCTGCAAGTGCACTGAAACAAAAGAAGTTTTTGAATATGGACCTGTAAAAAAGGGGTGAAAAGTCACCCTCATAAGTATTTTTTCCGAAATCCTGTATATGGAAATGATTGAATTTAATAAAGGTATTTTTAATTGTCGGTTTCCTGAAATGGTAATTTAATAGTTTTCTTCGATTTCCGGGACTTCCCCTCCGAGCATCAGTTCCCCGTAGAGCAATTTCTCAAGGGTTTCTGCTACATATTTCCTTTGCTGGTAATTCTGGATGTCCTGGTGCATCCTCAGGTCCGAATCGACCTGGACACGGAGCAGGGAGAAATGAAAGGCTTTTTCGTTCTTAATCTGAATGGTGTAAAAGTTTTCCAGCATGTAAGGGAGTTTAAGGGGCTCTTCTATGGCTTCACATAAAAGAAGCATTTCTTCAGGGATGTTTTCCGTGTGGCAACTAACGTCCTTTTTGCCTGTGACCAACCGGAGGTTTTTCTCGGAATACTTTTTCCCGAGGATGGTAATTTCGTTGTTTATGTTTCCAACTCCTGTATCGGGTCTCTTTAAATACGAACCCTGCCCTGATTGTGTGGGATGGGGTTCAGGAATGGGAGTGGAAGGGAGTGCCGTACTCAGGCAAGCATTCCCTTCACAATGATGTCAATTGCGTCGTCTTCTTCGAGACCGCGGGCCATGAGGGTCTCGACTTCCTTTTTGTCCACACAGCCGATGGCTGCTTCGTGGGTGACCTTTGCTTCCGGGTGGTCGACACGGACGATTGGCACTGCTTCGGCTTTTGCGTTTCCCTGGATGACTTCCATGCAGTCCACGTGCCCGCGAGCCCTGGGGGCATGGCCTTCGGTGATTCCCCTGAATTCGGACACTGCCTTGTCGGTGATAGCGATCCTGCTCTTGATAACACTCCGGGCGTTTTCCCCATTCAGGGAGATTCTTTCAAGGACCCTTATTACGTCGTCCTCTTTCCCGTAGACCTTCGTGATCATTTCGCAGAGTGAGTCCTTTTCGGCATCCACGTCGTAGTCGAACTGGAGAAGGCCTACCCTGCCGGTTATCAGGGAAAAGTTCGTTAAGTATCTGCCTCCTTCCTCAATCTGTATGTGGGCTTTCGGGAGCACCTGGATCCCGCCGTAAGGGCCGTGGAAGTGGACTTCTGTGTAGGTTACGGAAGCGTTCTTTCCGACGACCATTTCCGCCTCCATTTTGTGGACAACCTTTACAGCATTCGGGAAGGTACAGTGGGCAACCAGTTCGACCTCGGAATCCTCTTCGGCGACGAAATCCATCTTGATTTCCTGTACCCCGTCTTTCGGAATAAACCCGAAACAGAGGTGGACAGGGTGGGGGATTTTGTACCCTTTCTTGATGGTCATCTTGATGTCCACACCTTGTTCTGTCTCCTGCTTTTCCAGCACGATTCCTTCGGTCTTGTTTGCGCTGAGTACCTTGTTCCCGCTTACCACAAGGCTTGAAATGTCATGGTTGTGAAGGACTTCCACGTCTCCCCCGGCTGCGGTATAAGCTGCGGTCATATCTCCCGCATCTTTGGAAAGCATATCCAGTTTTGTAAGGGTCATCGTCAGTTCTCCTTCAGGGGATATACCCTGTTGTCACAGGGGATGCACCTGTTTTTGAAAAATTCGCTGATTTCAAAGGGGTCTCCGCTCCTCAGGATAACTCCGTCACACATCAGGGATGCTTTGTCCGAGGCAGCTGCGATTTCTTCCCTGTGCGTGATCACAAGCACCGAAGAGCCGTTTTCCTTGAGAGTCCTGATCAGGCTTACGATTTCCTTCAGGGAGACTACGTCGATTCCCGAGTCCGGTTCGTCGAGGATGGCCAGTTTCGGTTTCATGGTGATGATGGAGGCAAGTTCGATCCTTTTCCTTTCGCCTCCGCTGAGGGCTTCTCCTACTTCCCTGTCAAGGTACTTTTCGGGGTTCAGGTCGACTTTGCAGAGGGCGTCTTTTAGCTCCTCTTCCGTGATGCCACCGTTGTCTCTTGCTCCGATTGCAAGGTAATCCCTGACTTTGAGCCCTTCGAAGCGGGCCGGTTCCTGCCAGGCGAGGGTTATACCTTTTCTTGCACGGTCCGTAATTGGGAGTTCCGCAATGTCTTCCCCGTCAAAAAGAATACTGCCTTCATTCTTTTCATATCCCTGAAGTCCCATCAGGGTATAGGCAAGCGTACTTTTTCCCGCGCCGTTTGCGCCAATGATGCTGTGGATCTCCTGGTTTCCAACTTCCAGGTTGACCCCGCGCAGGATTTTTTTTCCATCACGGCATAATTCCAGGTTTTTTAAGGTTAGAATATATGACACCTCTAGCAATTTTTTAATTTGCACATTGCAGTAGTTCCTTACAGCGCTGCAGGTCCTTGACCGTATTCACATTCATTGCTAGTTTGGGATTATTCAGTATCAGATTAAAGTCTTCCTGTTCTTGTCTGATATTCGAACTGTCCAGAATGTTCACTCCCGTAGGCACGATCAGTTTTCCGTCCTTGTTAAACACGGTATCCGGACGGATTCCTGCTTCCTTACAGGTATTGATCGGAACATAAACCGAAAGCGCCGGAGTCCCGGCTTCCTCATACTTTTCTATGACCGAGTCGATCATAGAGGAGTCAAGGAGAGGCAGGTCTGACATGATAATCATCACAGGACCCTTTGCCCCGGAACTTTCCACGGCATGGATCATGTCTCCCACGTAATTCCCGCCAAAGGTCCGGATCACCCCTACCTCTCCTTTATAGCGTTTCTGGAGCATGATCTCGGTTCTGGGAGTGACCGGCGAGACCGCTACGAAGACCTTATCTATATTCTTTGCGGCCCGCAGGGTATCAATCACATAAGAAATAAGCGGTTTTCCAAGCAGTTCAACACAGGGTTTTTCCCCCATCCCAAGCCTCTGTCCGACTCCCCCTGCCATTACAATAGCGTACATTCGAATCCTCCCGGGTTTACGTTTATAGATAGTTTCAGGATAACTGCGATAGTAACCAGGGCAACCACTCTGCCAACTTCGTTTGCCGTGCCTATCCCGTCGCCGTTCAGGCCCCCGAAATGGGCATAGCTCCGGTTCAGGAGCACAAGGGCTGAGCTGCAGGCTGCAAGATACGGAAGCAGTCCGAGGAATCCCAGGGCCATGAAACATACAACAGCTCCGAAGACAAAGCCTATAATGAAATTTGTTTTGGTCGCTCCGTCAATCGTCATGCTCCCGAGCCCGGGATAAGCCTGGTCTCCCTGCGGAGGTATGGGTTTTCCGAATGCTGCAATGGTGAGCATGGACTGTTTGGCGCTTACTTCTGCAATAAATATTGATGCAAACATAAGCAGTGGGAGTCCGGTTCCGGAAACTGCCATTCCCTCTTCCTGGATTGCCCTGATCGAACCGTAAAGCGTGAGCAGTAAAAGTATACAGAAAGATACACCTCCGGTTCCCAGGGTTGTGTCTTTCAGAGCCTTGATTTTCTTTTCAAGGGAACCGTGAGCCATGAAACCGTCCCCGATGTCAGTGACTCCGTCAAGGTGGTTGAAGCCCGTAAGATAGTATGTGACTCCCATGATAAGGGCTGCAATTATCGAATCCGGAAAAATAGCCTGCCCGATATATGCGGCCGCCCCGATGAGCAGTCCGAGTACTGCTCCTACTACCGGGTAAAAGTAGATTTTTTTCATAAGTGCGTCGATCCCTTCCATACTGATCCCAACAGGGATCGTAGAAAGGAAACCGAAGCCTGACTTAAAAGCAAGTAGATAAGAATTCATCTGCCTCACCGTCCGTTTTTTCAATCACTGCTCTCTAAGCCTGCTATTGCTCTCGAATACATGTTGGAAGATACGCCTCCTATCAACCCTCCGATCACGTCATCCATGAAAGGCCCGAGTTCTCCGAGAATTCCGGGCTTTTGCTTATCGAACCTCACGAATTCGAAGGTTCCTTTGGATCCGCTGATGTAGTTGGCAATGCTGTTGCCAAGCACCTCGTCCGCAATGATGAAAGAAAGGTCTTTTTCATAGGATTTTTTGCTAAGGTTCGGAAGGTTGCCGGCTCTACCCTCTCTTTCCAGCAAAATCCCCGAGTAGATCAGGAGGCAGAGGTTCGGGTCCGATAGGGCGAACTTGAGTTCCTTTTTAAACAATGCCTCGGCTTTTTCCCTGGTCTCGAGCCCCGGGTGCGGGACGTACATTTCGAGAGCCGTATCTGCAAGGTCCTGTACACTGATGCCTTCTTCTGCCAGAACATCGAGAATGTCAATGGTAGCTTTTTCCTCTATCTGTTCAGGCTGCCCTTTTTTAAGGTCCCTCTCCTCAATATCGGATAACTTCATAATGATCACTTCGGGAGTTCTCAAAACGATTAATTCAGGCTTAAATCTTTATTCCGGTTGATATTCCGGAACGGTTGATATAAGCTTAAACGTTATTCTGCTTGATTTATCAGCTGACGTTTCAGCATTTATGTATGAATTATATAATTTCAATAATTGTCAGGAATTTCTATTGCTGGAGCGTGATTTGAATTTCCTCGGTTCCTTAAAATCCCGGTTTTTCCACAAAAATTTTGACCGGGATCATCCCGTTATTCACAGTGTTATGACACCCGGGTAAACAATATACGGGTGAACAGGTGCGAATAATATCCGGGTAATAATATCCGGGTAATAATATCCGGGTAATAATATCCGGGTAATAATATCCAGGTAATAATATCCGGGTAATAATATCCAGGTAATAATATCCGGGTAATAATATCCAGGTAATAATATCCGGGTAATAATATCCAGGTAATAATATCCGGGTAATACTACTCGGCTACTATATTAATGTGCCAATATCCGGGTTCTGCAGGTCAAAGATACAGAATCGCTGATAGCTGGATACTCAGGATCTGGATCACTGCCGCAAAGACGGCAAGTGAGAACCCTGATGCGATTGCTATCAATTGGGATATCCTTTTTATATCTTTTATCTCCGTGGGGGAATACAGGGCTCCAAGCACATAATTGTCGGGCTTTTCGAGCTTCACCCCTAGAGCTCCGGCAGCGGCTGCCATAGGATATCCGGAATTTGGGGAGGGGGTCTTTGCCCCGTCTTTTATAGCGCTTCTTATGCTTTCAAGGGGACTTCCCTTACCTTCGTTTCTCGGGAACAAAGCGATAACAAAGGCTGCTATAAGTATAAAAAGCACGGAAATCCGGGCAGGGATCCAGTTAAGCACATCGTCGGACTTTGCCGAAAAGTATCCGAGTTCCCTGTATGGTTCGGTTTTGTACCCTACCATAGAATCAAGGGTATTTATGGCTTTGTATGCATATGCGGCTACTAAGCCAAGCTCTCCGAAAAGGGCATAATAGAATATCGGGCTCAGGATCCCGTCAACGAAATTTTCGGAAACGGACTCCACAACTGCCGATGACATCTGGGTCTTGTTCAGCTTTGTAGGGTCCCGGCTCACGTAGATGGGGAGCAGTTCCCTGACGGCTTCCAGTTTTCCTTCTTCCAGATTTTTGTATATGTCCCTTGCCGGGGTGAGAAGACAGCGAATGGCAAAGGTTGCTTTAAGGAAATAGGCTTCGATCAGAAGCCCGAGAATTCCCGGCATCCAGGGAAGACCTGAAATATAGGTGACCGAATACCCCAGCAAGGCTGCAAAGAGCACACAGGTAAGCGCCATTCCAACCCCGTATAGCTTCCGGTGGGTTTTCGGGGCTGCTTTTTTCAGGGTGCCGATCAATTTCCCTATCCAGACTACGGGATGCACGGCTGCCGGGGGCTCCCCGAACACAACGTCGAGGGCTGCGGCGAGCAGGAGTACCAGTGCAAGATGTCCGCTGTCCGGAACGATCATAAAATGGGCTCCATTACCTTTTTCCAGGCAACTTTCACGAGCTCGTCGGTATCTCCTTCCTGCATCAGGCAGTCCAGGATCTGCTGGGCGATTTCCGTTTTATGGACCAGATGGCAGTCCACACAGCTCCAGACCTTTCCGCCCCTGGAACTCTGGATCCATTTTCCGCCTGTCCTTTCGTCCTCACAGGGGTAGAACGGGCAGAAGCAGAAAGTGCAGTTCTGGCCTTCAAAGTGACAGGGGTAGTATTCGCAGGTCTTTCTGCCGCCGATTCCTTCTTCGGCCGCTTTCTCAATCACATGCTGGAGTTCCTGCTTCGCCTGTTCCCTGCCCCACTCTGTAATCACTTCCCCTATTGCGGATATGAGCTTGTCGTTTTCCTCTGCGGGCCGGACCGCAACTCTTATGAAATCCTTGCCCAGGCAATGGAAGTTGGCACAGTCTCTTACCAGAATCCCGCGGGATGCCAGGCGCTTGCTCAGTTCCCCTGAATCAAGCATGAACCTGCTGATGTCGACGAAGATATAATTGACGTTCACCTCACCGGCCTCAAAGCCACGGATCCCATCAAGTTTTGCTTTCAGGCGCCTTCCTTCTTCCCTGATTGCAACTCTTGATTCTTCAAGGTACTGGCTGCAGGCCCCGCCTTCCATGTTCAGGAGAGCGGTTCCTATCGCATTTGCGACTGCTCCCAGGTTCCAGGAAAGTCGGGCCGAATTCAGGATTTCAGCCATTCCGGGGGACGCAATCCCAAAGCCCATCCTGACTCCGGGAATTGCAAAGGCTTTGGTAAGCGAACGCATAACAAAGACGTAGTCGTTGGAAACCGTGAGGTCTGCCACACTCTGGGCGGGGTCAGACAGGTCGATAAAGGCTTCATCTACATAAAGTAGAGTTTTGTGGGTTCTACAGCGTTCTGCAAGGGCTTTCAGCTGGTTCCTGCTGCGCAGTTTTCCTGTGGGATTGTTCGGGTTGCAGATAAACAGGATTTTTGCCTTTTCCAGGACCTCGTCAGGAAGAGTTTCGATTTCTTCCTGGGAAGGGTATTCGATCTCAGCTCCCATAATCCGGCACTGCATTTCGTATTCTCCGAACGTGGGCCACGGAATAAGGACTTTGTCTCCCCTCTCAACCACACATTCGGCAACTAGCCGGATGATTTCCGTCGAGCCGTTTCCAGGGATGATATTCTCGGGGGATATTCCTTGCCCCACGAATTTGGCTGCGGCTTCCCGGAACTCCTGATATCTGTTATCGGGGTATTCCAGGATTTTTCCAAGACTCTTACTTATTATCTCTTCAAAGTCAAGTCCGCTTCCCGGATATCCGAAGGGGCTTCCCAGTGGGTTGAAGTTTGCACTAAAATCAAGAATTTCACTTTCGGGAATCCCGTATTTCTCCGAAGTTTCCTGGATAAGCCCTCCATGCCGGCAGGGTTCCAGATTCAGCAGATGCTCCCTTAAAGGTACACTTCTTTGCTCTGACACGTTAATCGCAAATATTTACGGCGAATCAGGTATATTAAGTTGTTTATTATATTAGTAGGTTTAAACTTGCCTTTATTTGCTTTGAGATTGTTTGATCTCGAAAAATATGTCTGTTGGAATCCATTCTACTTTATTTTACAAAATTAATATATTATTTCTGTGTTATGTCCGATTTCCCATGAACTTTTGATGCCCTTCTTCTTATGGGTTTTGGGCAAACATAGAAAAAGTAAAATAGCTTGTTTTTAACTACTACATTCGAAATCCATTTGAATAATAGCTGGTTTACATACTAGCTGGTTTGCATAGTAACTTGTTTGCATAATAACCTGTTTGCATAATAACTTGTTTGCATAATAGCTGGTTTGCATAATTTGTTAAGATAAATTTCATTTACCTGTTGTTTCATTCACAGGTATATTTCATCTGCCGTTTATTTATCGAAAATAAATTTCATCTACGATTATTTCGTTTAATTCGATCGAATTCAGGTGCATTTAAAAATGACAGTCAATAGGCCAAGAGGGACCCGGGACTTTTTACCTGCCGACACTTCCCGGAGAAAGTACGTGGAAAACATAATGAGGAATGTTGCCCGCAACTGGGGCTACAGTGAGGTCATTACTCCCACGTTCGAACATCTGGATCTCTTCACCCTGAAGTCAGGGGAAGGGATCGTAGGCGAACTCTACAACTTCATGGACAAGGGTGGTAGGGACATGACCCTCAGGCCCGAACTCACGGCTCCTGTAATGCGCATGTACGTAAATGAGCTGCAGGCTCTCCCAAAACCCCTCAAGCTTTTCTATTTTGAAAACTGCTTCCGCTACGAGCGCCCTCAAAAGGGCCGTTTCAGGGAATTCTGGCAGTTCGGGATAGAGCTTATCGGGAGCAGAAAGCCTGATTCCGATGCCGAGGTAATTGCCCTGGCAAATGCAATGCTAAAGGCCGCAGGGATCAAAGGCGACCTGAAAATCGGGAACCTGGCAGTTATCCGCACTATTTTGCAGGAACTTGACTCCGAGACCGTGAGCAAGATTATGCGGCTTGTGGACAAGAAAGAGTATGAAGGACTTGAAGTCCTGCTCGAAGAGATCGGTGCCGGTGAAACCCTGAAATCAAACCTTTTCAGGCTGATCAAACTGGAAGGTAAGGGAATCCTCCCGCAGGTGAAGGAAATTGTAGGGAGCATCCCGGAACTCGAAAGCTTTGAAAAGACCCTGGAGCTCCTTGACGCATACGGCGTTGACTATTCCCTGGACTTCGGGATTGCCCGGGGACTTGATTATTACACGGGAATGGTCTTTGAGGTCTACGGTGAAGGCCTGGGCGCCCAGAAGCAGGTCTGCGGCGGTGGTTCCTACCAGCTGATCCAGCTCTTTGGCGGCGGAGACGTGCCCTCGACGGGTTTTGGGATAGGTTTTGACAGGATAATGGAAATTTGCGAGCTTGAGCCCGAAGAGCCAAAGAAACTTGTACTGGTCTCAAAGCCGGCAACCCACCTTGAAGCCGTCAAAATCGCAAACAAACTGAGAGAACACGTCCCTGTTTACGTAGACCTGATGGAGCGCAACTTCAAGGCCCAGCTCACTTTTGCAAATAACATCGGTGCCGACTACGTGGTAATCGCAGGAGAAAAGGAACTCGAAGCCGGGAAACTCACCCTGAAAGACATGGAATCCGGGGAGCAGGAGCTTCTCACGGTGGAAGAAATTATCGAGAAAGTTTCGCGGCAGTAAAGCCGCAGGACTTTTTCTCTTTTTTTCTCTTCAATATTTCATCTTACCTCAGCGGGAGACTCCCTCCTCGGCAGTTCCGGCTTGCCGGAAATGGCAGGTGGGGGAGGAATGCGTCAACTGTACCATCTGAACCAATGTAGTACTCCTCGCACTCAGTCTCCTATATTTTTTCTTAATATTGACACTATCTGAAATTTTGTTTCCAAAGAGATCTGAGATCGAAAAATACCCGCTTAACCGTTTGCCTCGAATGAAACCGATCCCTTTAACCGTTTTTACAAGATCGAACTTCCTGAGCCCAAACAGCTTTCCGGTAGGTATTTTCTTTTCCGATCTTTTCCCTTTTCTTTGCTGGTAATCTCCCGCAGGAACGTGCTTTTTGAAGTAGACCGTATCATCCGGTTCTAGCATCTGACTGTCCCCACAACAGATAGCAAGCGCATCAAAATAATGCGTTTTTTCGAGTCCCAAAACCTGTTCTCGCCTGAACTTTGTTTCGTATCCGAAAACTTCCTCAAAGCTCCAGCCGGATTTCTTGATTTGGGACTTGACAATGCCTATTTCAGTTGCATGTTTCGTGTTTGACCTTCTCCCTGAAAGCTTAAATTCCCCGGAATGCAGGGCTGTGTGACAGGTTTCACAGAGCGTTATCAGGTTTTCCGGGGTATCTGACCCCTGCTTTGACCTGAAAACGATGTGATGGCAATGTAACCGGGAATCCTTTGACTTTCCCCTGCAATGCTGGCAGGTGTACCCGTCCCTGTACAGAACGTAAGCCTTGACATTGTAGAAGCCTTTAAGATCCCCTTCCTGATACCCGATTCCGGAAACCTCCGGGTTTTTGATTTTGTGGATATCAAAGGAAGCAAGTTCTAACTTCCACTTCGTTACCGGGAGAATGGATTCCACAAACCTTTTTTCCCTGAAATGAGATTCGAGTTTGCTTTTGATGGAAGGAGCTAACCTTCCTACTCTCCTCGAATTTCCCCGGTTATTGAACCTTGCTGGCCTGTACCTTGTCTTCCGGTTTCTCCGGTTTCTCCAATACATCCGCCTTTGTTCCATCTTTTTCGAAACGTCTTCTCTAAGGTAGATTTCGGACTGATATAGTACTTTTCCGGAAGCGATAGCGGCACATCCCACCACCTTAGAGCCGGTATCCATCCCGGCAGTTACGGGCTGAGTGTAGCCACTGCTTTCGAAAAGTAACTTGATTGTGAAGGGCGTGGTTCGGACCACTTTTGCCTTTCCTGTTTTGAGCAAGAGCCTCGCTTTTGCCGGTTTCGTGGGCATGAGCGGGTTTCTGTCTTTGCTGAGTACAAATACAAACATTTGTAATTGCTCCTATTGAATAGGGTTATGCGTATCCGGGATTGTGGAGTCAAACCCGGTTTTCGGCTTCCTCTCGATCAGATATGGAACGGTTTGTATGATGCAAGCACTGTCCCTACCTCCCAGGACTGATTAACTTGCCTCCTTAGAGCCTGAAACTGAGGCGGTATTCCAGGGTAACTAATATTCGCTCCTATCGTTTCCCGATTTTCCTATGCTCCGAATCGGGGATCTGGTCAACCAGGGCTTTTGCAAGCCCCTTCCTCAAAAACCTGAGCCGTTAGGCGAAGGTTTTAGGGGGGGTAGTTGACTACATATTTTCTTCTGATTTTTTTCGATTTTCTTTATATCCCCTTATTTGCTCCTCTTCTTCTTCTTCTTCTTCTTCTCCTTCTTCTTCTTACTTTCCTCCTTCTTCTTACTTTCCTCCTTCTTCTTACTTTCCTCCTTCTTCTTACTTTCCTCGTTCTGTCTACTTTTTCTTGTTTCTCTTTTTTTTCTTTCCTTCCTTCTTCTTTCGATTTTCATACCTTTTTTTCTTTCCTTCCTTCCTTAAATTCCTGAATTATTTCAAACTGTAAAAATTTTTATATACTTATTGCAAACTCTGTATATTCTTATTCCTAAATTTCAGGGATTCAAAAAGTGGGGGTGGAGTTACGGCTGTTCAGGTTTCGATTAGGGGCAGGTCCCTTTCGGATGAAGAGTCCGCAGTCTTCGGGCTGCCTTTCAGGCTTTCGGTGGGAGCTTTGCTTTTTGCCGCACTCCTTTTGCTATCCTCTATTTCCCTATCCGGTTTCATGACAGATGAAAAGGAACGGGGAGTTGTAGCTGAAGTTTCGAAAATCACAGTTGCGGCCGAACAACTCTCGCTTCGTGGGGCAGGTAGTAAAATCACTCTTGAGTTCAGGGTCCCTGAAGATGTAAATGTCTGTTTCGGAGCTCTTCCGGGCAGGGAAGGTGAATGGCCGGCAGATGCCCACAATTATTATATAAGCACTGGAGGAAGGGACAGTTTTTATGCTTCATCCGCAAGCTTTTCAGGTCCGTCCATGAAAGGGCCTGCAATTTTAGGGCCTGGGAGGCACAGGCTGTTTCTTAAGACTGCTGTTGAAAATGATACCGGAAGGTTGTTCGTGCTGGTTTCAGGTTCCGAAAGTGGGGATTTGAAGGGAGCAGGTGAAGAAACAAACGGAGACGTTGAGGGCGGGGTATGAATCACAGGATTAGAATGCATTCGGTTTGGATAATTCTGGAGGACGAGTCCGCATGGGCCGATTTTCTGATCTCGAAAGCGGCTCTTATCCTTGCAAGTGCAGTCCTTTTTGCAGCCCTTTTCCAGCTGGGGGCAGGTTTCAGGAGCCTTGAAGCCGGGGAAGAGCTTGATGCCGCTGCAAGGGATTTCAAAGCTGCTGTGGATGAGGTCGGAGCCGGAAGTTTCCGGGAGGATTCCCCTGATGTCCTCTATCATTTTGAAGAGTTTGGTTGGTTTCAGTTTTCTCCTTTCGAGCGGGGAGTTGAGGCGTACGTTTCAGGGGAATACTTTCGACTGGAAACCGAAATTGACGGAAAAACGGTCTGGGCAGTAAAACCTTTTGCTTTCAGGGTTTTGCCTTTTAATGAAACTGAGATGCGAGGAAAGCTTCTGGACAGGTTCGGGGCAGAAGGGAGCAGGGAAGACCCTCTGCCTCCGGGCTATTCGGAAATAAAGGAGTATCTTTCGGCTATCGGAACTGCGGAAAAGGAAATGGATATTGCTAAAGATGTTTCGATAAGGAAGGAATTCATTTATGTTAAGGAAGGGGAGGAGGTTTCGGGTTTTGTGTGTATCCTCATCTATCAATGATCATTCTTTTGTTAGTGGGGAACTTAAGGGAGAAATTTCAGGTAATGTTTCTGGAAAAATTTCAGGTAGCATTTCAGGAAAATTTCCATTCAAGCATTCCGGAAAACCCTTCCTAAGACCCTTCCGAGAACCTTTCCGAATCCCCTTCCGAAACCCTTTTTCCGGGCTGTTTCGTGACGAAAGCGGGGTTCTCGAGCCTCAGGCTGATCTCCTTTCCACGGCCCTTTCTGTAATCGGCTTTGTTGTCTTTGCCGTCCTGCTCTCCCAGGGCTACCTGGGTTACGAAGACCGTTCCTTTGCTCTCGAAAACTACGATAGCGTCTCTCTCCTGGCTGAGTCCCTGGCCGGGTCCCCTGTCCTGAGGGCTGAAAACCCTGACCTTCTCTCTGCCCGGGTTCTCGACGGGATTTCAGGGACAGGGGGGAAAGTGGAAAGGGAGCGGCTTTTTGCGGCTTTTTCGGGAAACTATGTGTTCCTGATTGACATAAGGACCCGGGATGGGAAGTGGGAGTGGAGGATCATGCCCGATGACACGGACCCTGCTTTTTTCCTTGAAGAAACGGACCGTATAGCTGCCTCCGTGCCGGTGGTTATAGAATTGAACCCCGCAGAATCGGTCCCCGGGACTCTGACAGTTGTGGTCTATCAGCCGGGGTGGGTATGAAATAGGGGGCTTTGAGCAAATGAAATGCTATGGATTTGTGGGGAGCCGGAGAGCCCCGGATATTATAGGGGGACGGAATAATTGACAGGCAAGAAATTGGAATACAGGGGGGGGAAGATAGGGGTAATTCCGGAATTAAGGGATTCCCGGATCCGGGATTCTTCGGCTTATTCCACGGTCTTTGATGCTCTTTTTTTGCTGGTGCTGGTCTCGCTTGCAGGAGTCCTGCTAATGCCCTCCCTGCAGGCAGGGGGACAGTATGAGGCGGCCTATTACACTGCAGGTTCGGAAATGGATACCCACCTTCTGGAGACTCTGCTCTCGTGCAAGCTCGAAGACTTCGATTATGAAATCTCTCCTTTTTCAGTCCTGGGGCTTGACCTGCCTGAAAATTCCGTGGTAGAAAATCCTGTAAGCACCCTTTTCGGAAAAGAGCAGAAACACCGGACTTTTGCCGACCTGACTGCGGAATACCTGGCTCTTTCCCTTATGCTTTCGGACAGCGGGACTTCCTTGCCTCTCAATCCCCTTGCTGCAGATTATAATGCCCGGGCTTCGGATGCTGTTACGGCTTACCTGGACCGGGAACTTGCAGGGAGGTTCTCCTACCGTTTTGAGGCATACTGGTATCCCGTGAAGGCCTTTCCCCTGGGGAGCGAACTTGTTATCGGAGAGGACGCGCCTGCAGATGCGATCCGGCAGAGTGCAAAGCTTTCCATGCCTCCATGTGCCTATGTTCCTTCAAGGGAAGCTGTCTTCATACCTGTAAGTGATCCCGTACTTGAAACTTCTCTCAATGCTTCCGGGGAGGAGTCCACGGAAAACCTTTCCATGGCTTTTGATTCCGTCCTCGATGTCGCCGCTCTCGAAGGGGCAAGGGCGGTTTCGGAACTTCTTTTTCCTTCGGAATATTTCGGTTCGGTTTTCGGGGATGATGCGGATGAGTCCATGCAGACCCTGCTTTACGGTGTTCCGGAAAGTCCCGGGGCTGCAGACTCAAAAAGCCCTGAAGCCGCGTTCCTGGCTTTTTTTGCGGAACTGCTTGAAAACGGTTTTGAACTTGAGTCCGGAATAAGTCCGGAGAATATGTCCGCTTCCGACCTTCCGGTACTTCAGGATCTCCTGGTCGCCGCTCTGGAAGAGGAAATCAGGGCAGAGCTTGAAGCTGAGTTCTCCGGGGAAATAAACCGGACCGTTTCGAGCATGGTAGTGGCTGAGGACTTCTCTGAGGTACAGGCCCTAAGGGATGCCCAGGTGGAATCGATTTACAGGCAGGTAAATCCGGGAGGGGCGCGGATAGTCCTGAGCCTCTGGGATCCTTCCTGAGCCTTTGAACGCCTTCCTGATCTCGGGGGAATGTTTTCTCAGGCCGGTTTTCGGACATTTCAGGTCGGTTTTCGGACATTTCGGGCAGGCCTTTAAGTTTTTGAATTGGGTGCCAATCGGGAAGAGGGCTGCAGGAATATGTTTTCCCGCCTGAAATCTGGCTCTCCCGCGGCTTTCCCCTGCCTTTTTCCTTAACACAAACTATATATTACATGCTGTGCGTACTAGTGTCGCTTTTACCGAATAAATCAACGCTTTATCAGGAATATTATCCTGTAAAAAGTCATACGGCAGCAGTGCTGTGACGGAAAAAATCTCCCGATCGGTATAATTGGTCCGTTATAATCGGTAAAGATATAACTTCAGCCCGGAATACGGACTGCCGGGCGCTGATCAATCGATATCAGGAGAATGATATATGGCTAAAATGCATACCAGATCTAAAGGTAAGTCTTCCTCAACCAGGCCCCACAGGACCGAAGTGCCCGAGTGGTGCAAGATGAGTGCGGAAGAGGTTACCGCCGTAGTGCTTGACCTCTGGAAACAGGGTGTAGCAACCGCAGAAATCGGAATGATCCTCAGGGACCGCTATGGTGTCCCGGATGTGAAACTTCTCACAGGCAAGAAGATCACAACCATCCTCAAGGAAAACAACGTTTACCCGAATATCCCTGAAGACCTCTACAACCTGATTGTCAAGGCCCTCAGGCTCAGGAAGCATCTCGCAATCAACAAGAAGGATGTCCACAACAGGCGCTCCCTCCAGTTGACCGAGTCGAAGGTCCGCAGGCTTGTCAAGTACTATCACCAGGAAAAGGTACTCCCAAAAGAATGGGTCTACAAGCCGGAAACCGCTGAAATGATGATTTCCAGGTAATTCCCGCAACATATTCGGATTGTTTTTAAGGGCCGATTTGCCTTTCCGGCAAGCGGCTTTTATCTTCTTTTCAGGATAAATTACTGATATTTTTCTGTATTTTGTCTTTCTTCGCTCTTTTTTGTGCTTTCCTTCTGGTTTTTTTGTTTTCCTTTGTTCTTTCTTGTGCTTTCCTTCTGGTTCTTTTGTTTTCCTTTGTTCTTTCTTGTGCTTTCCTTCTGGTTCTTTTGTTTTCCTTTGTTCTTTCTTGTGCTTCCTTGGTTCTTTCTTGTGCTTTCCTTGGTTCTTTTGTTTTCCTTTGTTCTTTCTTGTGCTTTCTGTTTTTGTGCTTCTGTCCGGCTTTTTTTGCTTTAGCAATCTTTATCCCTGTAGCTTTTTTACTTCCCTTTATATATTTGTTTTTTAATACTCCGGTTTTTTTCCTTAACGGTGTTTATTACTGCTCCTCATTTATTGATTATTAGTTTTCATTAATTCCTGTCTAAATCGTAAGTTTTATACACTAACACCAATATCAATGTAACTTGGTATTACTAAAATTTAGATTCTTATTTCACTGAAACATAAGAATTTTTATCTGCATTCGATTGTTGCAGGTTTAGAATAAAATATGATACGGATTTCGTCCGGCCATGAAAAGCGCATCGTGTTCATGGCATATGGAGTTGGTTTGTGTGATTCATAAAAAATATTTTGTGGTTCTCCTCGTACTTATGCTGGTGGCGGCGTGTGTCTCAGCTGGCTGTGTTGACTCCTCCTCTGAGTCAGATGCAGGCGATGAAAGTGGGGCCAAAGCTGTCGAAAGTTCTGAGGCTGGTTCGGGCAAGGAAATGATTACGATCACGGATGGGCTGGGGCGGACGGTTAATGTCCCGAAAAACCCTGAAAAAGTTGTCTGCCAGGGGGCAGGGTCCCTCCGCTACCTCTGCTATCTGGGAGCCCAGGACACAATTGTGGGAGTAGAAGACATCGAACTCAGGATAGACGAAAACCGCCGTCCCTATGCAATCGCAAACCCCTGGCTCCAGGAGATGCCCCTCGTCGGGGAATTCCGCGGGAACACCGACCCCGAAAAGGTCGTTGCGGCCGGGCCTGATGTGATTTTCTGGACCTATGTGCCCTCAGCTGCCGATGCTGATGAGTTTTCGGCCAAGACCGGTATTCCGGTGGTCGCACTTAATTACGGGAACCTTGGAGTCTACCGTGAAGACATGTACAGTTCTCTCAGGATCATGGGGGAGGTTATGGCCAGGGAGGAAAGGGCAGAAGAAATCATCGATTTCTTTGATGCTGAGATTGCCGACCTGGAGTCCCGGACTGCGGATATTTCCGATGAGGAGAAAAAGAGCGTTTTTGTGGGTGGAATTGCCTATGCGGGCCCGCACGGTTTCCAGTCCACGGAACCTACCTACCCGCCTTTCATGTTCATAAATGCGAAGAACGTTGCGGGTGAGATGGGTACGGACCATGCCGATGCCTCAAAGGAAGCCATTATGGAATGGGACCCTGACATTCTTTTCGTTGACCTGTCCACCTACCAGACAACGCCCTCAGCCCTGGACGAACTTAAAGAAGATCCTGCCTACCAGAGTCTGACTGCGGTGAAGAAAGGGGAGGTCTACGGCATCCTGCCCTATAACTGGTACAGTTCCAACCACGGCTCGGTGCTTGCGGATGCCTACTACGCAGGGACCATCTTGTACCCGGATCAGTTTGATGATGTTGATATTGAAGCAAAGACCAATGAAATCTATACTTTCCTCTTCGAAGAGAACGGGGAAAATGTGCAAAAAATGATGGAAATAGGGTTTATGGGAGGATACGGAAAACTTCCCCTTGAGTGATCAGGACAGGGGCTTAAAAGCCCCCGGGATCTCTCCTCCTCCAATTTCTTTAACCCTTCTTTAATCTTTAATGACTCAAAAAAGGCTGCTACAATGGACCTGACCAAGACTGCTGGAATGAACAAAAAGGAATCCGGGGTAAAATTAGCCGGAGACACGGTTTCTTCAGCCTACTCCAGGTATATAGGGAAGAAATTCACATTTCTTTTCCTCTCAATTCTCTTTCTTATCCTGCTCTTTCTTTATTCAATAGCTGTGGGGGCTGCAAACGTTTCCGTCATGGACGTTGCAAGGGTACTTCTAGGGGAAGACCTGGGCAATTCGAACACGATTATCTGGCATATCAGGCTGCCCAGGGCTCTTACCGCGATTGTGGCAGGGGTGGGGCTTTCGGTTGCCGGGGTTTCCTTGCAGTCCATTCTCAGGAACCCCCTGGGTTCGCCTTACACCCTGGGGATCTCACATGCAGCTGCTTTCGGGGCGGCTTTTTCCGTAATAGTGCTCGGTTCGGGTACCATGCGGAGCACCGGGGCGGATGCGGTAATGCTGAACAACCCTTATTTAACCACTACCGTTGCCTTCCTTTTCTCCATGCTTACGACCTTCATACTGCTGGCGATTGCGAAGTACAGGGGGGCTTCTCCCGAGGTGATGATCCTGACCGGGGTTGCTCTTTCTTCTCTCTTTACGGCAGGGACAATGTTCCTGCAGTATTTTGCGGATGATGTACAGCTTGCAGCTGTTGTCTTCTGGACCTTCGGGGACGTAGGAAGGGCCGACTGGGGAGACCTTGCGGTCATCTCGGCGGTGGTACTTCCTTCACTGTTGTATTTCTACCTGAACTGCTGGAATTACAACGCTATTGACGCAGGGGACGAGACTGCCAAAGGGCTCGGAGTGGACGTGGAAAAGATCCGGCTCTGGGGTATGCTCGTAGCTTCCCTGGTGACTGCATTTATTGTTGCTTTCCTTGGTGTTATTGGTTTTGTGGGGCTTGTCTGCCCGCACATCTCTCGCCGTTTCGTGGGGGATGACCAGCGTTTCCTGCTCCCTGCTTCATGTCTCGTGGGCGGGCTTTTGCTGCTCGGGTCGGACACCGCAGCCCGGATGATGCTGGAGCCGCATGTGCTCCCTGTCGCTATCCTGACTGCATTCATGGGAGCGCCCCTTTTCCTCTACCTGCTTGTCAGGGGGTATAGACATTGATGCTTGAAGTGCAAAATCTTGGATTTGATTACGGTACAAGGGAAATCTTGAGAGGTGTTGATTTCGGAGTCCTGCCCGGAGAAGTAATGGTCGTGCTTGGCCCTAACGGGGTCGGAAAGTCCACGCTTCTCCGCTGCATTAATTCGATCCTGAAGCCCAAAAGGGGGCTTGTCACGGTACAGGGAGAAAACCTGCACGCCCTTTCCAGGGACGAGGTCGCAAAGCGGCTCGGTTACGTTGCCCAGCGCTCGGAAACGGGCCGGCTTACGGCTTTTGATGCAATCCTCCTGGGCCGCAAGCCCCGGCTCGGCTGGAGCGTGAAAGCCCGGGACCGGGAAGTCGTTGAGGAAACGGTAAAAGCCCTGGGCCTTGAAGAGCTGGCTCTCCGCTACATCGACCAGCTGAGCGGGGGCGAACTTCAAAAGGTGGCAATTGCAAGGGCCCTTGTCCAGGAGCCCGAACTCATCCTCCTTGATGAACCCACCAGCAACCTGGACCTTAAAAACCAGGTAGAAATCCTGGATACAATTCGGGGGATCGCAAAAGCCCAGGGAATTTCCGTAGTCCTGACCATGCACGACATCAACCTGGCTCTCCGCTACGCTGACAGTTTCCTTATCATCAGGAATGGGGAAATCTATGCCAGAGGAGGCCCTGAAATAATCACTCCCGATGTCATCGAAACGGTTTACGGCCTTCCGGTTATGGTGGAGTCCTTTAACGGTTTCAGGCTTGTAATCCCGATAAGCTAACGTTCAGGCTCATAACCTTTAAGCTAGAAATTCAAGCCTATGACCCCCGCAAGCTAAAACATCAATCAAAATTGGACTAAACTATTTAAGGCTCTTCGCCTTTTTATGTGGGTAATGCAAAATCAAGTTTTCCTAATTTTAGATAGATCATTGCGGCAAAATATTGGGAGTTTCTATAACCCCTTGCATTTCTTTTAAGTAA
>Ga0272442_10004274_pt1 | contig 19626 bp, 19 predicted proteins | sample SSMForm2O_FD_200262 | JGI IMG/M metagenome (GOLD analysis project Ga0272442, IMG submission 200262) | Marine sediment archaeal communities from Little Sippewissett salt marsh, Falmouth, MA, United States - SSM-Form-2O | ecosystem: Environmental > Aquatic > Marine > Wetlands > Sediment ... | reverse complement strand
TTTTCATTTCGTTAATCTTATTTTTTAAGTCATGGTACGCGTTTCAGGGCGACTCTACTTTTCAGGGCCTTTGCCGTATCGTTTCCCGCACCCCCGATTAAACTAACCAGCCCCGGTTCTAATTCAGGGGGCTTTGACAGCCTGAAACCCAATAACAGAAGTGCCTGCGCCATCGACATAGTCAGGTGACAATTTTTTGTACAAAAGTGGCATACCACAAACATGCTCCAAAACGAAGTTTTTTTTGCGTTGTAAGTTGTTGGCTCCTTTGGGGTTATGAAGAATTGAGTTTTCGGCATATGCATCTTGTCATATTTGTGTGTGTTACGCCGCCTCGTATTATAGAAGCGCGTGATTTCGAAAGGGTTTTTTTAACCGCAGAGGTAAGGATGGGAGGTGGATAATGGTATATCATGGAACTAATGTTGCTGAGAGACGGCGCAATATCACGAAAATGATGGTCAGAGGCTATACGCCGAGTGAAATCGCGGATTTTCTGGAAGTGAGGCGAGAGACGGTCTATAACGATGTGAGGTATATCCGAAGCGGGCAGAACGAGGACCTTGCAGAGTATGGAAGAAAGCAGATGCTTGCGCAGGTGATGTTGAACGGCCGGGAACGGGTGCGCGAGCTATGGTCTGTAGTCGAGAAATCCGAATCGCCGTATGTGAAGCTGCTTGCGCTGCGGGAGCTGCGCATCCACGACCAGCAGGTGCTGAATCACATCTTTTTGTTCACGCAGATTGGCGAGGATAATAGTATCGAAGGCAATACCGAGGAGAAAATTGATGCGGAAAACGTGAGCAATACTTGCCAGCGGGTGCAACCCGCCCCGGCATCTGACGATTTAGTAACAAATCGTCAGGGGCGCAATGACAAAGAAGGGAAGACGTCCGACCCGGCGCATCCCCGGCGTGAACGCCGGGGCTTTGGAAACGAAACGGGAGGTGTTGACACCCCTCCCGTTTCTGTAAAAAAACGTCGTAAGTCCTTGCAGAATAAGGACTTAAAAATACAAGAGCCTTTCGTGCCGCCTGCACCGCTTGCCTCCGGCAAGCCAAAAAGTGCAGTCCGCACCCCGGCATCTCGTCGAATTAGTGACAATTCGACGAGTGGGCTTGACATCGAGACGGGGATGGGTTAGTAATTAATGTTTCACGTGAAACTTGCGAAACGGACGGGTCAAAATGGAACCAATGGTTGAAGAAGCAATCGTAAAGGCAAGCGGCAGCATAGGTACGATACTCGTGAACGCGACGCTGGCGGCATACATACTGGCAGCGCTGGCGTACCTGCTTTACGCAGTCACGTCGAAGAAAGTCGCGCATATCATAGGGTTTGCAATCGTGGTGCTCGGGACGGCACTCAACACGGCGCTGATAGTGCAGCGCTGGGTCGAGGGCGGCTACCCGCCGTTTACGAACATGTACGAGTCGATGGTATTCTTCGGATGGGCGATAGGCGCGGCGTTCCTCGTATCGGAAAAGATCATTAAAATCGGTAAGGCCGGGTGGCTGGTCATGATAATCGCAGCCCTGACGATTGCGTTCGCGTCGTTCTATACGGACGCCGAGATGAAGCCGCTGATACCCGCGCTGCAGAGCAACTGGCTGACGGTACATGTGATAGCGTATTTCTGCGCGTACGCGGTGCTGACGCTCTCGTTCGTGACGAGCATAATCTACTTCTTCAAACATGGCAAATCCGCGCCCGAAGGCGGCCAGGCGCCGGGCAGGAAAGTGCTGCTTATAACGCGCAAGTCGATACAGTTCGCGTTCCCGCTGCTGACGGTGGGGCTGATAACGGGCGCGGTCTGGGCGAACCAGGCGTGGGGGTCGTACTGGTCGTGGGACCCGAAGGAGACGTGGTCGCTTATCACGTGGCTTATCTACCTGAACTTCCTCCACCTGCACTACACGCTGCCGGGGGTGGTCAAGTCGCTCGGCTGGAAGCCGAAAAGCGCCGCGCTGGTCGAAAACATCTTCGCGTTCGCGGGGTTCCTGCTCAACGGGTTTACGTATCTCGGCGTGAACTACCTTCTCGCGGGGCTGCATGCCTACGCTTAGGCGATGGGAAGCCATGAAAATGAAAAAGAGCAAAAACATATCCCCCTGCCCCGTTACAAACAAACTCCGGGATAATAATTGCCGTAAGACATTCGTGACGTTATTCTTGCAGTAGAAATAATAAGGTAAAGGAAAACGAGGATGTTTCTTCAGAGAAAAACACTACGGTTTATGTCTTTTTTACTTATAGATGTGGCTATAGGAACTGCTCTTTGGTTTTTGCTTGGAAATAGCGTTACAGAGTCATTAGGTCCGGGACAATGTGCCATCTTTACAGTTGCAGGTCTTTCAATAGGTTTTTTATTGATAACTTGCTTCCCTAAACCGAAAAAAACAAATTGCACGCAAGAATCCAAGATCAATTGGGCTTTCAGTTGGAGAACAGATATGAACTTTTTCTCATATATTGGCCATGTATTTATAATTTCAGGTCTCTTTTGGGGATTGGTCTACATTTTTCATTAATAACCCCTGCCCTGTTACAAACAAACGCCGGCATAATAATGGCCGCTCCTGCATTCCAGGCTTATCATTTAGTAAACAAGAAAGGGAGTGTGCCATGTTCGGTGGAGGAAGATATTTATGGCAGGGATTTCTGGCATTGCTGGGAATCTGGTGGTGCAGGGATGTTTTTTCCCGACTGGGAAACGATATAATCAGAATAAAAGAGTCAAAAAGCAAATCCGAAAAAGCCGTTATAATTTTATACTGGTTTATCACATTATTTGTTATCGCAGGTCTTGTTTACTGGGTTTATTACAGCATCACGCACTTTGCGTGGAATTACTAATAGGAGTTTAGAAAAATGTGAGGAGTTTCACTTTTTCTACCTGGCAATCGAGGCGGCGTATACGCGGGCCGCTCCGGCCGCCTTCAGAGCTTTCGCGCACTCGCTGGCCGTCGCACCGCTCGTTATAACATCATCGACGAGAAGCACCTGCCTCCCTTTCACCGATTTCGGCCTTGCGGCCGCGAAGGCGTCCTTGACGTTCTTGCGCCGCGCGCTGGGAGAAAGTTCGGTCTGGGACTGCGTCATGCGAGTCCTCGCAAGTGCTTGCGAGAAAGGAAGTTGCATCCTGCGCGCAAGTATCCCGCCTATAAGCGCAGACTGGTTGAAAGTCCTTCTCCTGAGCCTTGCCTTGTGAAGCGGAACCGGCACGACGACCTCGGCGAACTCGCCGCCCGGCCAGTCGCGGACCGCCTCGAAAAGAATCTCGCCGAGCACCGGCGCGGCAGCCATCTCGCGTCTGTATTTGAGCGCGTGGACTATTTCCTTCAGAGGCGTCGAGTACGCCCCGACCGAACGAACCGAGTCGAAATGCAGCGCAACGCTCCTGCAGGAAGGGCAATTCCCGGTGTTTTTCGAGTACGGACCTCTTTCGCAACCGCAACGCGCGCAAGGGTTTACGATAAATTCCATCGACTGGTAACACTCGGCGCAAAGAAAGCCGGGCTCGCCCCGGGGCATCCAACGCTGGCAGGCGAGGCAGCGGCGCGGGTAGACTGCATCGAGCAGCCGGGAGTATCCTGCCGAGGATGTCGAGAGAATTTTTTCGAGAACGGGCATTAAATGTGATGCTCCTCACATTTAGAAAGTCCAACTTATGATTTTTTCGCTATTTCCATCACTTCGCGGTCGGCGGTATCAACAAGTTCAATCATCTGTTTTTCAAACTCGAGCCGGTATTTCTCACGCTCTTTTTCATCGAGGTTCGGGGGAACGTACATCGGACGGTCGAGCCGGACGAGAAGGGTGGAGAAAGGCTTTGGCAAGTTGAACCTGTCCCACGAGTTGAAAGTCCATTTGGGCCATCCGCTCGAGGTAACGGGAACGAGCGGGTGCCCGGAGCGCATGGCCATATAGATTGCGCCTGCCTGAAGCACGTGCCTGGGCCCGCGCGGGCCATCCGGGGTGATGGCGGCGTCGAAGCCGGCGTCGAGCCTGCGCCCGAGCGCGCGGAGTGCGCGAAGCCCGCCCCGGGTGGTCGAGCCGCGAACGGAGCCGAAGCCGAGCTGGTTTGCGACCTGGGCAATCATCTCGCCGTCCCCGTGCTCGCTAATCATAATCTGCGCCTTGCGGTCGCGGTAGGCGTAAACGAGCCCGAGCAGGCGGCCGTGCCAGAAAGCGTAAATCGGTCTGCAGCCGTTCTTCCTCACTTCGCGCTCGTATTTCAGGCCGCGGAACTTCAAGCGCCAGGTCGCGCCGAGCGCTAGCACGAAAAGGGCTCCCGCCATGCGAACGAGGAAAAACTTCAGCCTTTTGCCGAAAGTGAGTTTTTTTCTACTTTTCCTATCTGGCATAAGTCAGCTCGCCGGATTTTTTATCGAGGCACGCCCGATTATAGCAGGGAGCATGGGCAAAGCAAGGAAAACCCCCGTCAGAGAGACCGCGAGGGCGGCAGAACCGAGGCCGAAAGCAGGAATCAGCACGAGTCCGGAAAAGAGGGCGCCGATGCAAGCGCCGGAAAGGTCCGAGGCGTAGACAATGCCGGCATTTCTGCCGGAAACCCGGTTCGCACATGACGGGAAGAGAGCGCCGGTCAGGAAACCACAGGCCGCGCAGGTGGCGGGAAAGGCGAGGTATATTACGACGAAACGGGACGAAAGGGCGAACGCGCCCAGGATGTGAGGCAGCGCGCCCGTCAGCGCCGCGAGAGACAAAAGTAGAATAGCGGGATAGAAAGCCGAGTTTTTTCTTCTGAAAACGTTCGCTCCGGCCAGCGCGCCGAGCATGAAAGCGCCCGCGAGCAGCCCGAGATGACTATAAAGCACGCCCTGAGAGTTTTGGAATACGTATATCAGGATTACCTGGGCGGCCATGGAGCAGAAACCGCCGCCGAAAGACGCGGAATAAGCCCCGACATCGGCGCTCACGGCGCGGGAGAGAATCAGGAGCAGAACGCCCAACGCCCCGGCGGCAACGACCCAGTGGAGCAGACCGAGTTTCCAAATCCACGCGAGGGCTCCCGGTCCGCCGAACCGCCGCTGGCAGTAGGAGATGGCGTAACGGCAGGAGACGGGTCCGGAAATCGTATTTACCGGCCAGTTCCCTGACATCAAGGCATCCGCCGCGGAACGGGTCCTGAGAGAGAAAAACGCCCCGTCATAGTCGAGAGGCGAATAAATGCCGAGTTTTTTTCGCGCTTCCCCCCTTCCAGGCGGAGGCGAGGGTGCAATTTCCGCAAAGCCAGAGGAGGAAGCAATAATAAGCAGCGAGCCGGAAAGGCGGGGCAGGGCGGCTCGCCGAAACTCGAACGAATCCCCGAGCGTTTTCCATACCGAGCCGTTCAGAGCGAGGAGGTCGCCCGAGACGTGGCCGGGAGAATATGGCATCTTCACCGCCAATACTCCTCCGTCAGCCATTTTCTTTTTTAAAAGCTCGAAGAATTCGAGCGTGAAGAAGCGGTTTCCGCCTGCGGAGACGGGAGCGCCGAGGCTCACAATCACAAGGCCGTAGCTTTCGGTCGAATTCCAGAGAAAATGAAGAGGCTCGTCAGATAGCAGATTGACGTTCGGCGGGACATCGAAAGGCTTCTCCTTCATCCTGAATTCGAGCATGCCGGGGTCGGGAGAAATTATATCGGCCCGAACGCCGGAAAGAGTCCCGAACGTAACCGCGAAGCCGGAGGGGTCGCCGCATATAACGAGCACCGAGGCGGGGTCGCTTTTCACCGCGAGCGCAAGCTCCACAAGCTCGTCCGCCTCCGGGAGCGGGGTTTCGGAAAGCCCGGCGGAGAATATGCGGGTCTCGCCCCCGCGATGCGCGGAAAAAGCCCTGCCGTAGGGCGTGCTGGCGAAATTTACCATATCGCCCGCCCTGAAGGCATATTCCACCGTCGCGCGGTCGAGTGCGCCCCACGCGCCGGAAACGGCCAGGGCCAACGGCAGCAGCGAGACGAGCGCAAGGGCGCGAGGCCGGGTGCTAACGAGCACGGCGCTCAGAATAAAAAGGCTGCCGATAAGCGCGGCTGCCGCGTCTTCGCGGCCCATAGTCACGAGTGCGAGGGCGAGAAACGCCCCGGCCGCAAGACCCGCCGTCTCGAAGACGTACGCCCTCGCGGCGCCGCGGCGTCCGAGCCTTCCGGCAGCCGGGGGGAAGGCGAACCCGAGAATTGCCGGCAGAGGTGCCGCCACGAGCGAACATAAAATCAGCAGCGCAATAAGGGACGGGAGTTCTCCCGACCGCCCGGCGAGCAAGCCGCGAACAAGCCGCACCGCGAAGATTTCGGCGGGAAGAACGAGAGCGCAGGCGCCCAGCAGGACGGCGGGCGGAAAAGTTTTTGCCAGACGCGAGCCCGCGAACGCGCCGAGCGAGCCCGCGAGCAGCCAACAGGCGAGCATCGCGGCCGCAACGAGTTCCGCGCTTCCCGCGAGGAAGGAGATTTCACGGAAGAGAATTATCTGGGCGAGAACGGAGAGCGCGCCGAGCGAGAAGAGGAGGGCGGCGGCGCCGGCCGGGCCGAAGTGTTTCACGTGAAACATTCCGCATTTTCGGGGAGGGCGATTATCATGAATCCGCATGGCTGCCGGCCTTTAAAAGGCTATCTCGAAGCCGGGGCGGCGGCCGGCGTCTTGCGCGGGCGACTCCAGCGCGTCGCTTATATAACCCGCCATTCGCCGCTTCACGGCATCCACGAGGCCCGCCACGTTTTCTTCCGTTCCCTGCGCCAGGAGTTCGACCGTGCCGTCAGGCAGGTTTTTCACGTAGCCGGCGATGTCGAACGTGCCGGCGAGGGACCTGACGTTATAGCGAAATCCCACGCCCTGGACTTTCCCCTTGAATATTATCCTTTTTCCCACCATATCCGACATGAAGACCTCCTTTTTTGCAGTATACCCGCGGCGGCGCTTTTTTCCAAGGGCAATTATCGGGAAGCTTTCCGAAACTGATTGCCTCATACTTCCTTTTGGCCTTGAGGTTTTCGCGTTTTCCTGCTATATTATCGCCTGCAACCGAAGAGACGGAGGTGAAAATGGCCCCGAAAAGGCTTGGAAAGGGACTTGACGCGCTTCTCGGACCGGGCGACGGGCCCGGCGAAGTGATGGAAGTGAACGTCGGCAATCTCTCGCCCGGAAAGCATCAGCCGCGGGAGGCGTTCAAGGACGAGGACATCGGGGAGCTTGCGGCTTCGATAAAGGAGACGGGGATTCTGCAGCCGGTCGTCGTGCGGGCGGCGGGCGGCGACGCCTACGAAATCGTCATGGGCGAACGCCGGTGGCGGGCCGCGAAGGCGGCGGGACTGAAGACCATCCCGGCAATCGTCCGGGAGATTACGGACAAAGATGCCCTTGTTATGGCGCTCGTCGAGAACATACAAAGAAAGGACCTCAACGCAATTGAAAAGGCGCGTGCGTTCAAAAGGCTCATCGAGACTCTCTCGCTGAACCAGACGCAGGCCTCGAAGCGCCTCGGCGTAAGCAGGGTGGCGGTTTCGAATACGCTTCGCCTGCTCGAACTTCCCTCCCATGTGAAGGACATGGTAATCGCGGGCAAGCTGAGCGCGGGCCACGCGCGGGCGCTTTTAATGGTGAAGGATGCGCGAAAACTGCTTTCCCTCGCCAACAAAATAACGGCCGAAGGGCTTTCCGTCAGGCAGGTGGAGCAGATGCTAAGCCCCAGGCGGCGGGAGAAGAAGCGCAAGATTGGCCGCAAATCCAAGCCATCGCATATACTCGCAATCGAGAAGGAGCTTTCGCAGCTCGTCGGCACCAGGGTGAAAGTCGAAGGAGGCACGTCGGGCGGGAAGTTTATCATTGAATTTTACGGCTCGGATGATTATGAAAATATAGTGGCCATGCTTCGTGGCGGCGCGGGCAGGGCGGCAGGCGGTAAAAAAGGTTAGGGGCTGTCAATGCCGATACCTCCGAGACGAAAAACTTCTTTTACCGGGGCCATCCAGGACCCGATAATCAGGTTCGCCGCCGAACTGGCGAGGGCCATTCAGTTTCACAGGCTTTATCCGCCCGAGCATCCTTACGTGAAAGATGCCGCCGGCGTGGCGTACGCGGCGTGCGAGGTGGCCCTGAACAAGCACAACCCGTTCACGCTGGGCGCCTCCGAGGCGGGGTTCTTCGTGGAAGGCGAGGTCATTTACGACGTCCCGTCGGTTGTCGAGGAACTGGCCCGCGCATTCCTGAAGCTCAACATACATTCCCTCTCAATAAGCAGAGGAATCACGGAAGAGCAGGTGAAAGACTTCGTCATCAAGTTCGGGGAGCTCGAAAACTCGGCCATACAAGGTACTCTCGAGCCGGGTGAAATCGACTCGTTCGGCAAGAAACTCAATCATGTCGAAGTAAACACCTACAGCTACGAGAAGGTTCTGGCGACGGAAGGCGACCTTCTGCGCAAGGTCAAGGATGTGGCGGCGGAAACCGGCGAAGACGAGATAGACCTGCTGGAAATGCTTACGCACGCGGGCGAAGGCGAGCTCGGTGGCGTCGGCGGCGCCAGGCTTTCCGAAGCGGCGATGGCAAGCCCGAGCCAGGTCGCAACGCTTCTCGTCAAGGGAATCGAAGAGGCCGTTTCGACAATGGGGCAGGACATCTCGAACCTCGCGCAGGCTGGAGGCATACTCGGCTCCGAAGTAGAGACGGAAAACATCCAGCTTCACGAGAAAGTACTGGCTTTCTTCGACAAGATAGGCTCGGCCATGGCTCTCCATAAAAAAGCGGGCCTTAGCGACGTGAAGGAATCGCTCGCGGCGATAGTCTCCTTCCTTCCCCAGTCGAGCCAGGAGGCTCTTTTCGGAAAGTCGTTCCAGGATGGTGAGGAAACTAACCTGAAGGCGCTCTTTTCCTCGCTGCCCCTCAAGAGCAGGACGAACCTTCTTCTTAACGAGCTCCTGGAAAAAGAAGGCTCGCCCGATGAAATCCGAAACCAGTTCGAGACGGTGGTCAAGCGGGGAGCGGAACTCGCACAGGTCATAGACAGCATAACAGAAAAAGCGACCTCTCTGGGCTCGAACGAATCCGTAGACAGGGTGATATCGCGAATTTCCCAGGCGCTCCAGTCGGGAATCCGGCCCGAGATTTTTCTTCGCGAGAATATATATGTAGTCAACCCCGACCTTGACACTACTCTCGACTACAAAGCCGAGTTGGCCAAGCAGGGGTTCCGGGTGACAACGTTCACGGACAGCGCCGTGGCGCTCGAAGAAATAAAGCGCTCTCCACCCGACCTTCTCATTACGGAAATCAAGATGCACGGGACAAGCGGCATGGAGCTGATACGTACGCTCCGCCACCTGCCGGAACCCGTGCCTGTTGTAGTTGCCACGCAGTATGCATCCTTCGGGAACGATTTCGAGATTGCGACCTATCCCAAACATGCCTTCTTCGCGGAGCCCTTTGAAATTGAAGAAGTCGTCAAGAAGGTTGTCGAGTTTCTTCCGGAAAAAGAAACCCCGGAAGGCGATGAAGACGAAGAATCACTCGAAGCCCTTGCCGGAATGGAGGGAAAAGTACTTCTCGATACGGAGGAGCTTGAAACCGCGCAGGAGGTACAGGCATCTCTGCTGCCGGAATCGCTGCCGGAAATCGAGGGCTTCGACATTTCAGTCCATTATTCTCCATGCAAGGAAGTCGGCGGCGACTACTACGACGTCATGCCCGCAGGGGACGAGGCGCAAACCTTCGTGCTCGCGGATGTTTCGGGCAAGGGGGTTCCGGCCGCGATGGTCATGGTTCTCGTTCGCAGCCTCGTGCATATAAGCATGCCTCAGACCGCCGAACCCAAGGATGGCATAATAGAGCTGAACCGCCTGCTCTCGCAAGAGATGAAGCAGGGGATATTCGTAAGCGGCGCCTTTATAAAAGTCGACCCGAAAGGCAGAACGATCACTTTCTGCTCGGCCGGGCAGTGCCCAGCCGTACTATGGCTGCCGGGCCGCGACAAGCCCGAGGTCAGCCTTCTCAAACATACGGGTGTCGTTCTGGGTCTCGGCGATACGAGCTACTTCAGAGAGGGGACGAAGGAGCAGCAGTTACAGCTCGAGCCTGGGGCGGGGATAATGATTTATACCGACGGAATAATCGAGGCCATGAACCGCCACAGGACGGAATTCGGCACCACGCGACTTATGAGAGTGGTGACTAACAGTGCGCATATGAGCGCGCAGGAGATTAACCACGCCCTGAGGGCGGCGGTCAACGCGTTTTCCGGCGGCAGCGCCCAGCACGATGACATTACCATTATGACGATAAAGTGCACGAAGTAAACTTTCAGCCAATCACGGGTATTTTCCCCGAATATCACTTCGAGAGGAAATTATTATTGACAAATAGCGCTTTTTTCTGCAAAATATTTGGTTTTCGCGGTTTATGTCGGCATTTTATAAGCCGGTGTGATTGCGGCGTAACATAAATCTATGCAGGACAAGGCTTTATGCGTAAAAAAGCCGTTTTTGGCAACTGGAAGATGAACAAGCTTCCGGACGAAGCGAAGGCTCTGGCGCAGGCATTGCGAGAGGGGTTCGCGGATTTCGATGCAATTGAGCTTGCCGTATTCCCGCCGTCCATATCCCTTTCAATCGTCGCCGATGCGCTGAACGGCTCCCTTATAGGCGTAGGGACGCAGAACATCCACTTCGAAGAGCAGGGGGCTTTCACCGGTGAAATTTCCGCCGGGATGGCGAAGACATCGGGCGCGCGATATACGCTAATCGGCCACTCGGAAAGACGGCACGTATTCGGCGAAACGGACGAATGGGTGAACCTGAAGCTGAAAGCTGCGCTGAAAGCCGGCCTGATTCCCGTTGTTTGCGTGGGCGAAACGCTCGGCCAGCGCGAGGATGGCTCGACTTCGGAAGTCGTGAAAACCCAGATAATCGCTGCGCTGGAGGGCATCGAGAGAGCGTCCACGGAAAAAATCATCGTCGCATACGAGCCGGTCTGGGCTATAGGAACGGGCAAGACCGCATCGCCCCTGCAAGCCCAGGAGGTGCACGAGCTTATAAGGCGAATGCTCGAAGAGCGCTTCGACGGCGAGGTATCGGAAACGATAAGAATTCTATACGGCGGCAGCGTCAAACCCGGAAATACCGCCGAACTCATTGCCCAGAAAGACATTGACGGCGCGCTCGTGGGAGGCGCGAGCCTCGATGCGGGCTCTTTCGAGGCAATCGCAAGGGCCGCGAATCTGACTTAACGATAACGGAGGTGAACTTGGACTTCCTTGTATGGATTTTAACAATAGTGTATTTTATCACCTGCTTCATTCTCATCATAGTCGTGCTGATGCAGGAACCCAAAGGCGGAGGGCTCTCGAGCGCCTTCGGTGGCGCGGGTCTCGACACCGCGTTCGGCGCCAGCATCGGGCGCAAGATGAGTTCTTTCACGGTCTGGATAGCCGTCTTTTTCATCGTCCTGACGGTAGTGCTTGCAATCATGACCAAGTCGGAAAGCGACACGCTTTCGGGAACGGGGTCGGTAATGGAAGGCCTGCAGAAACCTCCGGCGGCGGCGGAAGAAGAAGGCGAGAAAGCACCCGCGAAAGATGGAGAAGGCGAAGAAAACCAAAAAGACGAACCGGAAAAAGCCGGTGAACAATCCGAAACGCCTGCAGAATCCAAGGCGGCTCCGGAAAGCCCGGAAAATAAAAGCGGGGACGGCCAAAGCGGCCAGTAAGTCGCATCGACGCAGCCAGGCGGGAGAAAGAATGATCGAAAGCATGACGGGCTTCGGCAGCGGCAGTGCCGCCCATGCCGGCAGCAGCCTTGATGTCTCGCTACGCTCAATCAACAACAAATCATTCAAGCTCACGATAAGAATGCCCGATGTCCTGTCAAAGAGCCATCACGACATCGAAAAGCTCATCAAGCCGACGATATCACGCGGGACCATATACTGCCTCGTCGAGATTGACGGACCGCTTGCCGCATCCTATAGCGTCGACGAAACGGCAGTGCTTAACTATTGCAGCGTGCTGCGCCGCCTCGCCAGAAAAGCGGGCGTCGGGGATGATATAAGCATTGACAACCTGGTTGCGCTTCCGGGAGTCGTCAGGGAAAGCAAGGCTTCCACCGAAGCGCTTCATGAGATGGTAAACAAGGCTGCGAAGAAGGCGCTCAAGTCTCTTTTGGAATCGAGGCGCAGGGAAGGGCAAAAGATAGAAAAGAACCTTCGGGATCTCGTTGAAAAGGTCGCGTCGCTTTGCGAAGATGTCGAGCGCCTGCGAAAAAAATCCCTGCGAAGCTATAGCAAGAAGCTGGCGACCCGCACCCAGGAACTAATCACCCGCAGCGAAGCAAGGCTCGACAAGAACGACCTTGCTCGCGAGGTCGCGATTCTCGCCGAGAGGTCCGACATCGCGGAGGAGCTGCATAGGCTGAAAATACATACTCAGCAAATGTCCAAGGCGCTTTCGACGAGGAAGCCGGTCGGCCGGCAGCTCGAATTCATTGCGCAGGAGATGCTCAGAGAAGCCAATACCATGAGCGCAAAATCCCTTTCGAGCGAGCTTGTCGTTCCTCTTCTGAAACTGAAAAGCAACGTAGACAGGATTCGCGAACAGGCGCAGAATGTCCAGTAATGAAAGCTTTGAAAAATCGCAGGGAGCGGTGCTTGTAGTATCCGGCCCCTCGGGGGTGGGCAAGAGCACGGTGGTTAAGAAGCTGCTCGAAGACCCGAAGTACGTCTTGAGCGTATCGGCGACGACAAGGCCAAAAAGGCCGGGTGAAGAAAACGAAAGAGAATACTGCTTCCTCGACCGCGATGAGTTTGAAAAGTGGATTGACGAAGGACTATTCATAGAATACGTAGAGCTTTTTGAAAACTTGTACGGAACCCCGAAAGAGCCTCTCGAAAAGGCCGTGAGATCTGGCAGGATATTCGTGCTCGATATCGATGTCAAAGGGGCCATCAGGCTCAGGGAAGAAAAGATAGAGGGAATATACATCCTGCTCGCTCCTCCCGACATGGAGACTCTCGAGAAGCGGCTCAGGGGAAGGGCGACCGAAAACGAGGAACAGGTTGGCAAAAGAATCGGCCATGCGAGGTGGGAACTCGGCCAAAAGAAGTATTACGACCACGTGGTGGTAAACGACAGCCTCGACGGGGCTGTCGCCGAGATAAAATCTATCGTAGAAGATAATTTGCAGAACTGAGGCAGTATCAGGGAGGCGACTCTTTAATGGACGTATCCAAGGAAGTGAACAAGCTGGAGCACCTGACCGGCAAGGTCGGGGGAAGATTTAAACTTTCAGTTCTTATGCAGAAAAGGCTCAAGCAGCTTCAGAGAAGGGAACTCGGCATGATAGCCCCGGACCTGAAAAAACTGACGCTCGATGTGACCAACGAGATTGACAATGGGAAAATCGAATTGGTCACCGAAGATGTTTATCGAGAGAGCCTGAGGGGAGCCCTCGCCATGTCCGAGGAGCTTCAGGCCAAGTAAGCACGGCAAGCCCGCCACAATCAGCGAGGAGACCGGATGGGCAAGATAATACTCGGAGTCACCGGTTCCATCGCGGCCTTCAAGGCCGCGTCGCTGGCGTCGCTTATGGTCAAAAAAGGACACGACGTCCACGCCATACTCACGAGCAACGCCTGCAAGTTCGTTGCCCCGCTTACATTCCAGAGCATTACCTCAAACAAAGTCGTTACGGACATGTTCGAGCTCTCCGTTAATTTCGACCCTTCGCACGTCTCGGTCGCACGGGATGCGTCGCTTCTCGTTATCGCTCCGGCGAGCGCAAATATCCTGTCGAAAATGGCCTGCGGCATCGCCGACGACATGCTTTCGACGACATGCCTTTCGGTTAGCTGCCCGGTACTTGTAGCGCCCGCCATGCACGCCGCCATGTGGAAGCATCCGGCGGTCAGCGAGAACGTGAAGACTATCGAGTCGCGCGGTATTCATTTTGCGGGGCCTGCAGAGGGGAGGCTGGCGAGCGGCGATAACGGGCCGGGCCGCATGTCCGAGCCGGAGGAAATCGCGAGTATCGTGGAAAAACTGATTAAGAGCCGTTGACATCCCCATCTTTTTTCAAATGTCGCTTGTACGCAAACTGCCCGTGAAATATGATTCGCAAGGTTGTCGCATAGGATGAATATATGAAACTGCTTGTTACGGCCGGACCGACTCGCGAGCATATAGACGACGTTCGCTTTCTCTCGAACCCGTCGAGCGGAAAGATAGGGTTCGAGGTCGCAGCTGCAGGTGTCAGGGCAGGGCACGATGTCACGCTCGTAACTGGACCGGTTTCGTTGCAGGACGTTCCCGGAGCAGAAACGGTGCGGGTCTTGTCCGCGCGTGAAATGGCTCAGGCCTGCCTGTCGAGATTCGCCGAATGCGAAGCCGTGGTCATGACGGCCGCGGTATGCGACTACGCCCCGAAGGAACGACACGCGGGCAAGCTTAAGAAAAGCGGCAAGAACCTACATATCGAGCTTTGCCCTACGACGGATATCCTCGAGGAAATGGGTCGGCGCAAGAAGGAGCAGTTGCTCGTCGGGTTCGCACTCGAAGCCGAGAACGCGCGGGAGAACGCAAAGAACAAGCTGCGCCGAAAGAATCTCGACTTTATCGTGCTCAACTCACCCTCCACCTTTGCCGAAGATACTATAGCATGCGAAATTATCGACCGGCAGGGTACCGGCGTTCGTTTTGAACGGGCTGCGAAAAAGTCGCTCGCCGAAGAGATTATCAGGATTGTAGAGAAAGCCTGTAGTGGAACTTCTTAAGGCCGCATTATTTGGCGTCATTCAGGGGCTGACTGAATTTCTCCCCGTATCCAGCTCGGGGCATCTCGCAGTTTTCAACAAACTTTTCGGCTATGCGCCGGAAGAAGAGTTTCTTTTCTCCGTAATCGCGGTCCACGCCGCCACGCTTCTCGCAGTGCTTATTGTATTCAGGCGTGATATAGCCAGTCTCTTCACGAGTAAAAAAAGGCTGATTGTTCTCCTGATAATCGGGACTATCCCGGCCGGATTGTTCGGGCTTCTCGCACGCCATCTCGTCGAAAGCGCGACCGCAAACATGACAATCGTCGGGATGGGGTTCCTCGTGACGGCGTTTTTTCTTCTTACCGGCAACAAACTGCGAAAAGATGAAAAAACCATGAAGAATATCTCCGTCGCGGACTCGATTTCCATTGGGCTTGCCCAGGCGCTGTCCATACTGCCGGGCATCAGCCGCTCCGGCTCGACGATAGCGATGGCCCAGACAAGGAGCGTGACAAGCGATTCGGCCGCGAGGTTTTCGTTCCTGCTAATGATACCCGCGGTGGGAGGAGCAACGCTATTGGATATGAAAGACATTTTCACCGTGGGAATCAAATGCGACGCACTGCTTGTCGGCGTTTCATTCATCGCGGCCCTCGCGGTGGGAATCGTATCACTCAAGCTTCTTCTCGGACTGCTTGCAAAAGGCAGGTTTTTCTATTTTTCCTACTATCTTATCCCGCTTGGACTGCTCTGCATGCTCTTGAGCATTTTTTCATAGCGCCATTTCGACAATACTTGCATTCAAGTCTTGAGAGTCGCGATTATTTTGACGATAATATAATCGTAACTGCGCCCACGTTGTTTTTAGACGGACGATTAAAAAATGGCTGAAAGCGAAAACAGAAATTCATATATAGTACGCGAGATAATAGGTATCAGCCTCGCGGTGGTTTCAATTTTCGTGCTTATCAGCCTTGTCACGTTCAGCCCGGCCGATGGCCCGGACCCTTCGCGGATACCGCCGAACCCGAGGCCGGCCAACTCATGCGGCACCGCCGGGGCTTACATTTCCTTTTACATGTTCAGGTACGTCGGCGTGCTGCCTTCCTTTTCACTGGCATTTCTGGTCGGCATCTGGGGCGGCCTTTCGGTGGCGAGGATCTCGATTCGAAAGCTATGGTATAAAATCGTCGGGGCGGGAGTATTCGTGCTCGCTTTTGCTACAATCGAAAAAATGGTCGTACCCGCAAACGCCTTTACGGGGAGATTCGCAGGCGGATACTTCGGCTATTTCTTCGGCAGGGAACTAACAAACTGCCTCGGCAGCGTCGGCGCGTTTCTCGTCGTACTCGGCGTGCTCAGCATTTCGCTCCTGCTCGCCACGGACCTCATGTTTTACGATATAATAAGGCAGATAATATCGAAGTCGCGTGTCATAGCGCACGGCGCAAGGGCCGCAGCAGGCGCAGCGGTTGCAGCCACCGAGGCGGCCGTTCGAAGCATCCCGGTCAAGCAGCATTCCGAAGTCGAGATGGATGTCTCTCCGGTAATCGAACTCTTGGAAGAAAAACAAAAAGAGAAACAAAAGAAAAAAGAAAAGGCTAAAGCAAAAAAGGAAATCAAAGCGGCAGCCAAAAAGCAGAAAAAGAGCGAGCCCGTCGCTCCGCCAAAACCGCAGCCCGGGAAAGATGGCTACCAGCTCCCGCCGCTCGAAATTCTCACCGAGCAGGAAGATGAAGTTGAAGAATCGCTGGAAGTAGTGCAGGAAAGGGCCCAAATAATAGAAAAGACTCTCGAAAGCTTCAACGTCAGCGCGCAAGTCGTGGGAATTCAGAAAGGCCCCGTTATCACCCAGTACGAAATCTCTCTCGCCCCCGGTATCAAGGCCTCTAAAATTTCGAGTCTTTCCGAGGACCTCGCAATGGCCCTGAGGGCGCCGAGCGTGCGGACAGTTTTCCCCATTCCGGGCAAATCCACCGTAGGAATCGAAGTTCCCAATACCAATAGGACCATAGTCAGGCTCAAGGGCCTTTTTGTCGGAAACAGTCAGAAATCGCATAAAATGGCGATACCGCTTTTCCTCGGCAAAGACGCATCAGGTTCGCCAATCATGACCGACCTGTCCAAAATGCCCCACCTTTTAATCGCCGGCGCGACCGGCGCGGGCAAGAGCGTCTGTATTAACTCCATCATATCCAGCATCCTCCTGACGCGAACACCCGAGGAGGTGAAGCTGATTCTCATCGACCCCAAGATGGTCGAACTTTCCCTTTTCGAAGAACTGCCGCACCTTCTCCATCCGGTCGTCACGGATATGGGCAAGGCGGCTGGCGTGCTCGAGTGGGCGATGCAGAAGATGGACGAAAGGTACGAGATACTGCAGTCTGTCGGGGTCCGCAATATCCTGGACTATAATCACCAGAGCCGCGAGCGAAGAGAAGCCCGGCTCGCCAGCTTCTCGGAAGAGGAACGCGAAGCCATCCCCGAAAAGCTGCCTTACGTTATCATTGTCGTAGACGAACTCGCGGACCTCATGATGGCCGGAAGCAAGGCGGTCGAAGGTTCCATTACCCGCCTTGCGCAGAAATCGCGCGCTGTCGGTATACACCTCGTACTCGCGACGCAGCGCCCCAGCGTGGATGTAATCACCGGGCTTATCAAAGCGAACATGCCGAGCCGCATTGCGTTCCACGTATCAAGCAGGATAGACTCCCGGACAATCCTCGATAGAAACGGGGCGGAATCGCTGCTTATGCAGGGTGACATGCTTTACCTGAAGCCGGGAGCTTCTGCACTCCTTCGCGCGCAGGGCACTTATATCGATGAGGAAGAAACTATTAGAATCACCAAGTACCTCAAGGAACAAGCAAAGCCCGAGTTCAACGAAGAGCTTCTCAAATGGCAGCCCGAAAGCAAGGGAGGGCTGGTCGTAGACGAAGGCAAACCTCCGCAGCAAATCGACGAACTCTACAATCAGGCAGTCGGGATAATTCTATCAACCGGCAGGGGCTCGGTGTCCCTGCTGCAACGCAAGCTTGGAATCGGCTACGGTCGCGCGTCCCGGCTCGTCGACATAATGGAAGCTCACGGCGTACTCGGTCCCGCCCAGGGCTCGAAGCCGCGCGAGCTGCTTATGACGCTCGCCCAGTGGCAAGATATGCTCGAGCGCGAAAACGATTAGAAGCAAGGTGCGAGCGTTGAACGCCAAAAAATGTAAAAACGATACAAAACTTTCCGTTGAACCGGTAACTTTCGGGCTGGTCAGTCTCGGCTGCCCGAAGAACCTCGTTGATACGGAAAAAATGTCGGCAACTCTCATGGAAAACGGATTCGTGCTCCATGAAGACGAGACTTCCGCAGACATTATCATAATCAACACCTGTAGCTTCATCGCCCCGGCGCGAGAAGAATCGTATGCGGTAATCAGGGAATTCTGCGAACTCAGGCGCAAAGGTCTTATCAGGGCGCTTGTCGTCACGGGATGCCTCGTGCAACAAAAGGGCGAAGGATTGCTCGACAAACACCCGGAAATTGACGCCGCCGTATCTTTTTCCGCTTATCCGCGAATAGCCGTTATTATCCGGGAAGTTCTCGATCTGGGGTCCAGGACTTTTAACGGTGGCCAGGATTACGAACTCACCGTGGAATCGCCTCGACTTGTGCTGAGCGGCCCCTATAGCGCATACTTGAGAATTTCGGAAGGGTGCTCAAATACCTGCACTTTTTGCACAATTCCTTCAATAAGAGGGGAATTCCGGTCGAAACCCGAAAATGCCGTTCTTGAAGAGGCGGGCGAGCTTGTGGGCATTGGCATTAAAGAGCTTATCCTTATCGGGCAGGATACCACGGCATACGGGAGCGACTTAGATGGAAACGCGAACCTCGCTCGAATCGCCGGGAAAATCGGCTCCATAAAAGGCGTCGAGTGGGTTCGCATAATGTATGCAAACCCCGCCAGAACGAGCGAAGAGCTTGTTAATGTCATCGCCGATACGCCGGAAATCGTGAAATATCTCGATGTCCCGATTCAGCACATCAGCGGTCGCGTTCTCAAAAGGATGGGCCGGCGCCACGGAGAAAAAGAGACGCGCGAGCTTATCGAGCATCTTCACAACCGAGTGCCGGACCTCACCCTTAGGACATCGCTTCTCGTCGGTTTTCCGGGCGAGACGGAAGATGATTTCCAGCGACTACTCGAGTTTGTAAAGGAAGGCCATTTCCAGAGGCTCGGCGTCTTCACATATTCGCGGGAAGAGGGCACGCCTGCAAGCAGAATGGGCAAACCGGTGCCTCCGGAAGAAGCATCCGGGCGCTGCGAAGAGATAATGCTTGCGCAGCAGGACTCGGTGTTCAAGTTCACCAGGAGCCTCATGGGAAAGCGTCTTGACACTCTGGTGGAATATATGAACGAAGACGGGTCCTTTTCCGGGCGCACCTGCATGGATGCCCCGGAAGTCGACTGTGCGGCCATAATTAATTCTGCCAGCGTACAGCCGGGCGATATTGCCGGGATGGAAGTTGTTGACAGTTCGGGCTATGACCTTATACTTGAAGATCGGTAGTCCGTTAATCTGCCTCTATTTTCTGGAGGGCCTGAGCTGAATCTGCCCAATATTCTGACGATTCTAAGGCTATTCCTTTCCGCAGTACTTTTTCTTCTGCTGGGAATGGCGGCCAAGGAGGCCGCGCCCCCGCCTCTTCTTATGGATGTCGCGTTTGTGCTTTTCGTTCTGACGGCGCTGACGGACATGCTCGACGGCATGATAGCACGCAGATACAAGCTTGTTACCACGTTCGGGCGGATTGCCGACCCATTTGCTGACAAAGTCCTGGTAATAGGCTCCTTTATCTTCCTGATGGGCTTTCGTAACGCCTATCTTTCGGCATGGGTGGT
>Ga0272442_10004273_pt1 | contig 19626 bp, 19 predicted proteins | sample SSMForm2O_FD_200262 | JGI IMG/M metagenome (GOLD analysis project Ga0272442, IMG submission 200262) | Marine sediment archaeal communities from Little Sippewissett salt marsh, Falmouth, MA, United States - SSM-Form-2O | ecosystem: Environmental > Aquatic > Marine > Wetlands > Sediment ... | reverse complement strand
CTTGCCAGATTTAATGACGGTGAATGCGGAGTTATCATTGACAAGGGTTTTGTAGCAGCAAGAGGAAAGCAGAAAGGCAGCTTAGAGCTTCAGATAGCTTTAATTGATGCTATTGGGCATGAACAGAAAAACTACTGGAAAGGATATCCGTGTAAGGTTTGTTTTCCCAAAATGTATGAAGAAATAAAACACTTTGTTAATCCTTCTTATCTGTGGAACACAAAAGCAGTGGTAAATACCAACAGAAACCTTGAACTGTTCTCAGAAGGATTACAGACTGCTCTTGAAAGCAAAAAGGTTGTATGGGTTTCCGGCCGTGACCAAAAGTTAGATAAATTGAATTTTGATATAGTTGAACGTATTCCTCTCCCTCTGAAAAACGCATGGGGTTGCTACGCTGATACATTGCAACATTGCTTAGACACCGTACAACCTCACCGCGTTTTTTTATTTTCTTGTGGACCTGTGTCTCGAATATTAGTGAAAAACTTATTCCAAATGAGACCGGACGCGACTTTTCTTGATATAGGTTCAACTTATGAGCCAATCACCCGAGGGATTTATCACAAGTGTCATAAAAAAACGCTTAAAAAATGTAGGGAGTGCAATTGAATTACTTAGTATTAGCTTTAAAAAGATCAGGTCATCACTCGTTTACCAATTGGCTAAAGGCTCACACAGGCCAAAACTTCTATAATAATTGTTGTAATGGCTGGCAGGATAAAAAGCTGCTTACAATGCGTGGCAAAAAAGAAGCGGTTAATGGTATCGCCAATATAGAAGACTTTAACCCGGCATCCTGGAGAAAATACGATTTTCCTTCGTTTCCATTTTTAAAACAGTGCATAACAATAATATTTACTCGAACATTAGATAACTGGTTGGCTTCATGTTACGCAAGGAAATTTAGTGTGAATGAGGAACACAAAGATGTGTATAAATTCCTTGATAAGTCTTATGTTAATGATTCTAAGCATAATTCACCATCAAGAATCGATTTGTACTGTGAACATCTGAGGCTCGCTAATGAGTGGGAAGACAAAATCGGTTATGTGGCGATTGCGTTTGATGATTTTATTAAAAGCGAAAGATATAGAAAATATATAGCTGAACGATTGGGAATTGAATGGAACGAAGAGGCGGACAAGTCAATCTTAACCTTGTCTAAATATGGCAGTGGGAGTTCTTTTCGTTTTTTGCATCATCACATGACTTATGATGTGCTTAATCGTCAAATGATATTTGTAAATGATCCAGAATTTCAGGACATAAAAGGACTTGCAGTTAAAAAGGTATACAAAGCCATGAAAGAAATGGGTAAATTATGAGGGACACAAAAGAAAACCTATTGTACTACTGGAAACTAACCAAGAGTATAGGCGCAAAGAAAATCCGGTATGATGATTTTACCCTTGTTGAGAGCATTGACAACGATGTGTACGGAACAAAAATAGTCGGCACTACACTTTTAATTGTACCAGCGGGTTCTAATGATCCCTGGGACTGGTACAAAAACCTCAAAATTGTGAAGGTTCCTGAAACAGACGATATTTGCAAAGGATTTTATTATTCCGCAAAAAGCATGAGAGAGTCAATAGAACGTCAATTAAGATACTATGAAAAGACAATGGGATATACCATAAGAAATGTTATTTGCATAGGCCATTCACGAGGAGAGGCTCTTGCCGAAGAAATTAACAGACATTTAGTTAAAAGATTAAAAAGAAAATCCCGTGTTGTAGGATTTGCGGGTCCGAAAATGGGCGGCAGTGCTTACGTGAAAGAAAGCGAAGAATTGGGTTTAATTGTTGATCGTTATGAATATCCAAAAGACGCTATACCAAAACTTCCGTTTTCTGCTAAGAAGTACGGAGCCATACATAAATTGGAAATGCCGTGGTTTTTTAAATTTCCGATATTCATTTACATCCATTGCAATTATCAGCATGGTCTTAAGAAATTGAAAGGGTAAAAAAATGGATAGTGAAAAAACAGTAATTGGATACGTAGCTTGTTTAGAGTGTGGGTACGAATGGGAAGCTGTAGCGTATGAAAACACACTGGACAAATTAGAGTGTCCTTTTTGTGGTAAGCAAAATTCTAAGCCTTTGGAGTATTAAGTGATTGATGATAATTTACACAGTTTTCTTATGTTTTTGAATCGTGCTCCCGGTACCTGGTGGCTAACAGGTGAGTCTCTTTTACATTGGGTTACAAATCGAGAAATTAAAGAACCCATTACTATCGCAATGACTTGTGATTTTAGCCATTTTGAAGCATACAGAATGGAAAGAAAAGTAGGCATTAAATACAAAATCAAATTTGATTCCAAAATGGACAAGAACGTAGTCCCCAATAAACGTGAAATGGAACGGTTAAGTAATAGAGAGTATCTTACTGACGTAGGATTGTGGAGGCAGCGAATACATGAGAATCAACCATATATGGTTAATCTTCCCTTTCGATACGGTACTTATTTAGACGAATGGAAACCCTTATGGTGGCTTGGAACCGATAAGGGCAAAGATCCAACTATCGACGCTTTGACCTGGTTCACTCCTGCCAGAAAGAAAAATGCATACGAATTGATACGTTTAATGTATGAATGCGCTGATAGAGCTAAAATGAGAGATGCTATGTTTCTTGGGTTTGGAAATCTTCTCGGATATGTTATGTATGGGGATATTTGTAAAAATGATAATGATTTGGATATGTGTATTTTAATGGATAAAAGTTCTCCTGAAAAAGACAGAGCGTATCTTGAAGAAATAAAGAAACCGTTTCAGATAGGCAAACAGCGTTTTCCTCATGGCTTATGTGAAAACATGTACCGATTTTCAAGTCGAACAGAAGATAACAGGCCGTTATGGATATCAATCGGTAATCGAAGCATAATGAACGATAATGGAGTTAAATCTTGCCATTGGTGGATGTTTGAACATTCAAATCACTATTGGCATTCGAAAGGTGACCATTGGGTTAACAATGCAAAAATACCCAATTTTCAAATAAACAAAAACGATAAAGCAGTTTGTTTGGGCCAGCCATCCGGCACACTGGATAGTTTCACAGAGGTTAATTTTCATGGTGTGGTCGTTAATATGCCGACAAAAGCGGGAACCTGTTGTGATTGGTATTATCCTGGGTGGAAACCGGATGGTAAAGGCTCATCTGCTCATAGAAGAATTTTGGCGATACCAGATTGGAATAAGAAATCTACATGGCGCATGGCATAGCATTATTTAGTGGTAGGTTTGATCCTCCGAACATCGGGCATTTAATAACAATCGGGTGGCTGTTAAAAAAGTATAGTCGCGTGATTGTATGCGTATTGGACTATCCAGCTCGAAAGGGCTGTAATGTGAGTGTCGCTTGTGATGTGTTTAACACTGTGTTTAATTTGCTGATTCAAAATATTACTTGTAGAAGCAGGGTTTCTGTGGTGGTTAATTCAAAGCATTTTGCGTATATTGATTTGGAAGAAATATTGTCGATATGTTGGAATGCTACAGGGTATAAATCTATAAAAAACGTAACTTATGTAGGCGGAAACAAAGATGTAAATAAACATGTTAAGAGTCTTGGCTGCATTGAAGTCGAAGAATTGCCAAGGGTATTGCTTGAAAGTAATAGCATGGGAACATATATATATCCTCCAAAAGATCAATATATGTTTGAATCAACACGTATACGAAAAAAGATAGATGATGGCGAAAGTTTAGGTGAACAATATAACATAAAGGTATAATTATGAGAATAATGGGTGACATTGATTTTTACGAATTAGAAAGTATTGATGAAAAATTAGTACTTATCTTAGAAGCGGTTAAGGCTACTAAGAAAAATAAAAACGAATACATTCAGACGATAAAAACAAAGGATTCAGCTTATCCTATTGGTGGCGAGTTCAAAGTAACGTATAGGGTTCCTGATGAATCTATGGTTGAAGACGCTATAAACAGCTTGTTGCCTTATGCAATATTTATGAATACTTTTAAAGAGTTTTCTAATGTTTTGGTAGAGCTTTTAAGTGAAGTTAAAGACAAAGCAAATTATAGAGAAGAAATTCAGATAGATAAAATATTGGAAGTATTACGAGACTTAAGTTAAAAGTTGACGAATTAACCGTTTAATGATATATTAAGAATATATAGAGGATTTTCCGCTTCCTCAATGATGAAGTAAATAACTTTGTAAATACGGCCACACCGTGTATTATTAACATGGTGTGGCCTTTTTTTATTGGTGGCAAAATGAAGAATGACGGAAAAACATTAGTAGTAAAATGCCATAACCGTTCTGTGCATAACAGCAATGGCAAAGAACCGGGTGAGGGCAATATACTAATGATTGTGAGGGGAAACTCTATCTTTATAAAATGTGGAAATCATCACTGTAAACGATGGAATAGAATCAAAATAAGCATTCCAGGAGTTAATCTCAATTTCTCAAACGCAGCTTTCTTACAGGCTAAAATGCCAAAAGATTACCATTTTGACACAACTAAGGCTACGGTCGTTATCGAGGACAATTCATGAATAGCCCGTATATAATTAAATCCCAATTAGCTAACCTATCGAGTAACGCAAACCTTGTAATGACTGTTGACAACGAGTTTAAGGAAGCTGTTCGGGCAAATGCAAAAGATTTGGAGTTAATGTATACGTGTTGGGATTCTTATTTTGCCATTGATGGAAGCCAGTGGGAACGTGAAAAGCTTATGGTACTTCGTAGTCAAGGCCGTGACGCACGTTCATTTGATATAATCAGTCCGAAAGTAGATACTCTTGCAGGGTCTTTGATATCTGAATTGCCGGATATGGATTGGGTTCCCGTTGAAGGTGAGAAGTCAACCGCTACTGACGCGATAAAAGACGCATGGTATAACGACAAAGAACTGACCAATTCAGAATATGAGCTAATGCTAACGATAAGAGACGGACTTGTTCATATTGGTTGGTGTCAGTTAGTTGAAGTTTCTATGGAAGGGAAGCCATCAATAGGCATTAAGAGAATTATGCCCGGTTTTTTTGTTCCTTCTGCTTATTGGATTCAGGAGTCAGACAGAGATTTAGATTGTGGTTTTAAAATTGCATACCTCACTCCTGAACAACTTAAATTCAAATACAAGGCAAAATCAGGGGAAATAGAGCAGGCGATTGATGTTATCAAACAGGCAGGTCATGAAGAACTGCCTTCAAACGCTTACGAGCAACGCAGACAATACATAAGCAAAATAGCAGATCATTACCAGGTTATAGAAAAACATTACCTTGAAAGAATTGACACCACACGTTTAGTCGGTGCAAAGATAGAAACAAATCCTTATTCCGGAGAACCTACAGGACAAATAAGGTGGATGCCATTTCCTTTGACAAAAGATCGTACACAACTTGAAAACTTCGCTTTCTCTAATCAAATAGATTGGGAATCCGTAGAGGAAATACCTTATACTGATACCATTCATAACGTGCAAACGATAGTTCCTGATCTTGCTAAATTCATTGTTTTAGAAGATGGAAAATCAAAGATTCAACCAAAGGGTATGCCTTTTTACAAGTTTACGGTATCACGATTTAATGGCAGAAATAAAGGCATTGTTCCGAGCTTATTGGATGTTCAGAGAACTATAAACGAACGTGAATCACTGGTTACTGAGCTTATCAGTAAGGCTAATGGTGGGAGTGAAATAGTAGACGAAAATATATTCCCGGATCCTAAACGCAAACAAGACTTTATAAGAAATTCCAATAAACCTGGAAGAAAGTTTATGGCAGATTTGAGTCAATCCAGAAGCGGAGTTCCTATTTTTCAGGTTGGCGCTAATCAATACCCTTCACAGCTAATTGACCAGATTGGTAGAATGTATGATGTTTGTCTGCCTCTTATGTCTCGCGTTAGTGATTCCTTGAGTGCAAAAACTGATTCCGGGAAATCCGGAGTGCTGTTTGAAAGAGAGGTAGCTATCAACAAAATTGGTAACATGTTGATGGACAAGGGAATTAAACAGATGATGGACCATATAGCAGAGGGCTACTTTTTTCAGTGGCAAATTGCGAACATGGGGATCGAGAGAGAAGTCACAAGTCGAGACGGAAAGCGTAAAACCAAACTTAATGAGCGTTTCATCAATGAATACGGACAGCAAATGATAAGAAACGCGGTAGGGTTTATACCAAGATGTCGTGCTTTGGTTACTAATTCAACGAAATCTCCAACATATCAAATGCGGAACCGGATGATTTACAATGATCTGATGCAAAGTGTGCTAAAAAACCCTGAAGTAAGCATGGAATATTTTGACTTTGTGTTTAACAAGTTTATGAAAACATTGGATTTACCCGAACAAGATAAAGCGGAATTAGAGTCATTAAGTAGAATGGTGACAATGAAATCGAAAATGAGATATGTTCAAGAGATAACTGGAATACATGCAGGAACAAAGGTAGCAAGTCTTGAAGCCGCTAATGCAGATATGCAATTGGCCCAGATAATGGCACAAATGCAACAACTTGGAATAGCAAGCCAGCCTCAACCTGCGGTCCCAGAACAAATTACGGAAGCAACTAATGATGTCGTGCAACCTGCAAGCCCGGAGCCAGAACCTCCGCAGGCGACAGGGAGTGACATTGCAGAGGTACAATAAACTCAAACGAAGGATTTTATTATGACAACAGAAAAATTAACTTTCGCTACTGAAGAGGAAAAGACAGCAGCCTTAGAAGCATTTGATGAAAGAACTTCCACCGAGGAAGAACTTGACCGAATTATTGAGGCTGAAATCATTCCTTCAGAGCCAAAGCCGGACGACACGTTGCCAGTGGATGACGCGCAACCTCCAACTGATGACCAGCCGGAACCGGATGAAATAAAAAAACCCGAAGTGGATACTACTGAACCGGAGGGTGGCGAGAAAACTGACGTTGAAGCACTTAGAGCAACTATAGCTGAGAAAGAAACGTTTATACGTGACAATTTTAGTCAAATGGGAGCTGTAAAAACGCTTGAAGAAAAAATTGCAGCGTTGGAAAGCAAATTAGAAACTCGCCAACAAGAAACTGTTGTTCCAAAGAAAGACTTGAAGCCGAGTAAAATGGCTAGTCTTCAGGCACAGAGAACAAAGCTTCTTGAAAAATATCCTGACCCCGAAGATCAATTGAATGGTGATTACGTAAAAGAGATGAACGAAATCCAAAGCGGTATGCTTGAGGAAATAGCAAATCTTAATCATAACCTTGAAGTCGTTCAAGACATTGCTAGCAAAGCAACGGAAAAAGCGGAAACCTTTTTTACTAAAGGCGAACAAAAAGACCGGGAGAAAACGTATCTTGAGCAACAACAGGCAGAAATAGCAGCTGTTGAGGCTTTTGCTAATAAAACTCCTGAGTTCAAGCTTTCTAAGCCATTCAATGAAGTCGATGAGGAATACAAGGATTATCAAAAAACGGTTTCACGGACTTATTTTGGAAGAGAACCTAAAGATGTCAATGAAATCAATATAGCAATGAACCAACTTAAACGCCGTTCGCCTGGCCTTGTTAGCAGGTTACAGGCTGCGGGGCTTCCAACTGAACCAAGTGGAGATGTAAAGAAATATCTTGGTTTATGTGAAACATGGGACTATTGGAAGGGTTATAGGAAAGATCCTTTAACCGGAGATTTCCGCAGAGATAAGAACGGTAATATATTGCCATTAACCCGTTATAATCCGCTAACAGGCAAAGAGGAACCTGACGAATACAGATCAATTGAAACCGCTTACAATGATAAAGCAGCGAAAGAAGGATTTTACACTCGTCAGTTACTTAGTGCTAAAATCGAAGCGGGCAAAGCTGCAATGTCGGCGGTTGCCCAAAGAGATGGCGGAGCTACGGAGCTCGGACCAAATGAAACACAAAAAGGTCCGTTGACAACTCCTGAAGAAGCATTTGAGAAAATAAATAAAATCGATGAAGTTCTTGCGGTTAAAATGGCGCAGATGGGTGATTTTACTCTTTTAAACGAGTATAATGAACTGGCGAAAATTTTAGAATGGGCGCCAGTAGACGATATCGCGTAAGCGACTTAACCTTTAAAGGTGTCTGAACTATGATTTTAAATTTTTTAATTGGAGTACTTATTATGGGTACTGGTATTCAACTTGGAGTTAATGCTCCTACTCAGATGCCGAGTAATAGCAGAATTGTTGGCTATGATAAAAAACTTATAATGAAGTCTGTTAACGCAGATATTCATTCGGCTTTAACGGGTGATTATAACACTCAGAAAAAACAGATTCCGAACGCAATCCAAATGCAGGTATCGGACGAAATTAACACCTCTACAGAGGCAGTAATTACAATGAAACTCCCTCTTAACCAAACCGGGGTCACAGGCAATGACTTTGCGATTGGTCGAGAGGAAAGGCCGCGAACCAAAGCGGTGAAGATCTATCGTAACGATTTGCGTAAGGTTGTCACCACTCCTGGTTATGGTGTCCGAAAACTGGATGCAAAGCTGTACAGACTATATGAACAGCATATTGATGACCTGGCAGTTTGGAATAAAGAGCATGAGGGCCTTGAAATCAGGCAGGCTATTCTTGAAAGATTTGGAGAAACCTTGCCTTATGGAGATACCGCTGCTGCTTGTGTCCGAAATTGGAACATGAATATGTTTGTTTGCGGACTTCCTCTTCGGGATGCAGCACCTACTTACAGTGCAACAACCGCAACGTATACCACTAATATTGTTGCTAAGATCAATGAAAGTGGTGGAGGCGATATTAAAACACCTCATGTCGGTCAAACTCTTAACCAACCAAACCTTTCGAACATGTCGAATTATGCGCTGAGTAAAAACCTTGCACGGCTAAGAATTCCTGAGCTGAAAGGTGGAGGCGGAGAGGGTTTTGTAATGACCATTTCTGAATTGCAGGCTACTTATTTGGGTGATCCTGCGTGGTCAACTCGAAACCTCGGGCATCTTTATGTTTCTGCGGCTGCATTGCCTGACAGAATTCAAAACTGGCCTGGCGTTCTTGGGGCATATAAGGACTTGCTTATCGTAGTCGATGTACGTCAACCAACTATTGATATCACAGGTACCTCTCAACCTCATGGATTATCGGGTGGATATTACTGGATGGGTCATAATGACCAGAGAAACCGGGACCAAGATACGGTTTGTGACACAGTTTTTATTTTAGGTAAGGGTGCTTATATTAATTGGTATCCTGAGAAACTGCATCACATTCAGCAGTTAGATGACTACGGAAAAATCAAAGGTCATGGAACTGCACTTGTTCGTGGTGTTCAAACTCCACATTTCACTGATGAAAATACTTTGAATGCGGAACAATTTACTTCGGCTGTCGCTTTATGTCGTCTGCCGGATTATTCATAACAAATTAATCTAATGGGGGAGTCTATGGCTCCCCTGTAACCTTAACAAGGATAGGTACAACATGAATTTAGCTTTTACAGGTAGAGTTAACCCAGACAAGTTGGAAGAAGAGTTTAAGCGGCGTTCTGCAATAAGACACCAAGGATATACGTTTATTGTCTTGGAGCTAATTGATTTTCGTAAAATGAGGGTTTCTGGTATTCAGGGCCTTGACGCTACGCCTACTGGTATGCCAGGGAAGTATAATTTTAAGCAAACAGAGACACAGCTTGAATTTTCAGAGGATGTAAGCTTGGGTGGGATTTTTACCGCTTATGTGCTGGACACAGAAAATAACAGAAAATTTCTTGCAACTCACCTTGATTGTGGTTATTGGGACATTGTTCAAGTTATCACTGGAAGAAAGGCTGAAAGGTTAGACCTTGAAACAGTTCTTGAGCAACTGTACGAGCTTAAAGAAAAGCTGGAACAAGAATCAATTAACTGGCATGCGGCTAACGCAAGTAGGCTAAAACGAATAAAAGAAGACAGTATTATAAGGGCTGGCAGACTTGATTTGTTGCCAAAAGAAGTTAAAACCGCTGCGGATCTTTCTGAAGAAGAATTAGAAGCTGAATTAGCAAGAAAACGCATGGCGACCAGGATAGATATTAAAGGTGCTTTGCCTCAAGAAACCCAGGCTCAAAAAAGTGCTAAAGCTGAATTTAAAAAACAACAGAAAAACGCAATACGAAAAGGTTTTGTTCCTGATATAAATATTAGCAATGAAGATTTTGCAAAACTTACGCCAGCGGAAAAAACCAAAATAACCAAGGCTCGTAATGCGGCAAAAAGAGAACCTGCTATTTCTGTTTCATCGAAAAAAGATGATATAGTTGTGAGTGGGAAAACTGTTGAAAGCGAATTTCTTAGAACGCCATCAGGTATGGTACAACCATAAGGTAGAAAATGTCAACAACTGAAGAGTTATTGTCTTTACTTGAAAAACAGTACAAAGGTTGGAATCGTGACGGACCACGAGGTATCCGTCACTATCTCAATATAGCACAGCGAATGCTATGTAATGTTGAGGGTGAGCAGTTAATGATTGTTGATGAAACAACGGGGAAACTTCCCTCAATCACTACTACTGCTGGAACCTTTGCGTACGATTTACCATCCACGGTAAATTTTATTGATTCCGTGGTTGTTGAAGCCAATAGCAATACCTCTTTAGTTGATAACCTATGGCAGCAAGATTATGGAAACCGTACTCACAAAATGCCTGCGGAAGACATAATTATTTCAGGAATTGTTTATGATCGAGTACCTTTTGTGAGGTCGTTTCCTGCGGATGAAAACAATGTTGCAAAAGTCGTTTTTACCGAAGATCCTGGCACAACTTCAGATACTTATCGGTATCGAGGATATAAATTACCGACTGACATAGTTTCAGATACTATCGCGTTAACAATTCCACCGCCTTATGACATGGAATTGTTATACCCCGCAACGGCTATGTTACTAGAGGCAGTTCAAAACGGCAATTGGTTTGAAGCCATTAACGCGATAAGAACGCAATATGTTCCAGAAATGCACCAGGCGTTTAATAGAGGCGCTTACGGCATGTACAATGAAGCAGAAGATCATGGGTTTTAAATGGGCAGAAAAAACTTTCATCCAGGGAGCAATAGAAGCGATAAGGCTACTTATCCCTATGATACCGTTAGCTTTGAGTCAGGACTAATAAAAGGTGCTCCGAGGATTCCTGATAACGCTATCGCAGATGGATATGACATTGTTGTTCACCCGGACCATATTTGCGGCCGAGAAGGTAGTACGCTTTTTACTTCTGTAGTCATTCCTCCAATAGATAATAGAACTGGTTATACAGCTACAAAAACGGGAAACGTGATAGCTTCAGCAGCAAGTTTTGTTGCTTCTGATGTTTCTTCTTTTTTTGTGTTTCCCGGTTCTCCTGACAATCATTATGAAATACTTGAAATTCTCACTGGAAACACGGTAAGGGTTAACGATACCACGGATCATGCGTTTACCGCAGGATGTTATTTGCGTGGCGCGACTAATTTAAGTGCATGGCATAAAATACAAAAGAAGTGGATTTTTGTGTGGGGAACACAAGTTTATGTCGCTGCATGGAACATTCCATCACTCACAAGGTGTACGGTTATATCTGTTGGAGAAGAGCTGAGTGATTCTGTTTGTAGCTATGATGATTTTGACGAAAACGCCGGGTTAATATTTAATTCAAACGGAATTTTTAAAATTGATTTGAGTTATGATACTCCGATAGTGTATAAAATAAATATTCCTACTCCTGACAAAACAATTCTTGATCAGAACAAATCTGAGACTTCTAAATACAATTATCATTATGTTTATTCGGCAATGAGATTGTCTGTTGACGACAACGAGTTTGATTCCGGGCGATTATCTGACGGGAAAACGATAGAGTTAGAAACAGGCTCTAATAAATGGGATGGCGACACGTATCAGGATTACGCTGATGTTTACACAGATACTCCAATAGGGCCGTATCATGATCAAAATGGGGCATATAGACCAACTGATTCTTATGTTTATGGACGGTTAATTTGCGCTACTTTAGTTGCTCCGTATGACAATGTTGGTGGATGGCAAGATCTTACACTTAACGGATCATTTAATATCAATATAAATTATATCGGAATCCATGAAGTAGTTGTTGATTTTTCCAGTGTGACAAATATGGTTGAGGTTGCTTCGGTGATTCAGTCGGCTTTAAGAGATTTCTTTCCAGGTGTAACTTGTGAATTTGATCTCAATCATTTTGTCATAAAGTCTGCTATTGTAAAAGGTAGTTATGACACATATAATCTTATCACTTGGATGACTGCTGGAACTGCGGCTAACACCACAGATGTCGCAACACACTTGAGGGGAACTGGTGCGGCTGGTGCAGATGACAATTCAGGAACAGCGATATATGCAGAAGATACCGTTGTTGTCGGTCCTTTATATGTTCCAGAAATAACCGATACCCCAGGAGAATACCAACAGCATTTAACTCATTTCCCAATATATCGCAGTCGTGATTTAATGGGAAGGTACAAAATAGAAGATGAAGCAGACAAATTAAATAATCCAAATGATTTGGTTTGGACAAAAGATCTTAGAACCTCTGGTGCTTTTTATGGGTATTTTGATTACTCAGCCCCTGATTATTATTACCACGCAAACCAAAGCGGAACATTTGAAGAGGCTGATATCGGAAGTACGCTTGAGGCTGATGACGGATCAAGGTATGAAATTACTGGGCTTGCTTTTGATACATTGGTTTTTGTAGACCCGTTGTCGAGTCCAGGCCCTTCAACTCCGTTGTTGGCTGCAACGGCAATAGGAAACGGCAGGGTTTTTAGGGCTTCGCAAACTGGGTATACGGTCACAAGGACACACGGTTCAACCTTCAGTGCTTCTGACGTTGGAAAAACAATTAAATGGTCTGATGAATCTTTTGACATTATAACAGCGTATGTTTCAGCAAACGAAGTCACTGTTCAAACAAGTGACACCAAAAGTACAAGCGGTATGACAATGGATCCGTCTTACCGATACTATAATGATGGTGTTAGAGATGAAGTTCTTGAAACCAGACTAACCAGACTAAAGCTAAAGCAGAGATTCTGGCAACCGTTACCCAATGGAAATCTTGGAAAAGTTACTCCAGGTTTAATCTTTGTTGCAAGTCAGGGTGATAATTCATTAAGCTACGGTCAAATACCTGACACATTAGAATATCTACATGGATTTCACGACACCGGATATCAAATCACAAAAAAGATAGTTGATGACATACAAGGAATGTGGTTGTTTCCCGGAATACTTATAATATGGACAAGTACAAAAACATGGAGATGGGCTACTGATGGGTATCAATTTATCATCAATCCATTTACCAAAGATGCTATTTTACAAATAACTGGTATTGATGCATCTGACGACGACATAGGGTTATTTGACCGGGGAAGTATTTCTCCTGTTGGTGATGGGTCGATAATGCTTTTGACTTATGAATCCGGACAAATATGTTTAAGACGATATAATGGATACCAATATGGGGTGAATGAATTAGAAACAATGGGTATGCAGAGAATACCTGATATACAGAATTTAACGAAATCAACCGAGGCGTTGTATGACGGAAACACTGGTTTGATGATTTTTGGTAAGGAGTAGATGTGGACACATTTAAATTGGTTAATACACGGGGTGACGCAATTATAGGAAGGGCTTATCATCGCTCAGTTATACATGAGGGACGACTTTATATTGTAATGGGGTCTAGTATTGATGCAGCGTTGGGAGATATGTGCTATACAGATAATCTTCAGGTGTGGAAAAGCCATCCAAGCATGGGAATTATTGGTGGCGGTGCTATCCCTGCAAGAGATTCTTTTGCTCTGTGTCGTCACAATAACAAAGTTTATCTTGCCGGTGGTTGGACAGGTTCGGCAAGGCTTAACGATGTTTATGTTTCTACAGATATGTATAGATGGAAGCAATTGCAAAATGCCCCTTGGGCCGCAAGGACTGCCTTTTGTATGGTTTCGTTTAAAGACAGGCTTTGGGTTATTGGTGGGAGAACAGCGGCTGGATACCAAAAAGATATTTGGTGGTCAACAGATGGTACAAAATGGGTTCAAGAGCCAAATGCTCCTTGGTCTGCAAGAGATTATTTTGCTGCTTTTGTTTACAATAACAATGTTTATGTTGTGGGTGGTCTCGGTACTGGTTCTGTGAGAAATAACGAGGTTTGGTGTAGTGATGACATGAAAAACTGGACACATATTGGAGGTGCGACTAATTTTTCTGCAAGAGCCTATCATGCAATGTTACCAGTAGATGTTGAACAAAGGATATTTCTTACTGGCGGAGAAGAGTCTGGACAAGGTGTGTATTCAAATGAAATATGGCATAGTGGACAAGGGTGTATATGGAGACTTGGTGGTATATTGCCATTTGGAAATATCTTTGGTCATACTATGGACTATTTTGATTCCAGAATCGTTATTGTTGGAGGAACTGATGGAATAGTTTTTAGTAATGAGGTTTGGATTGCTAACAATGAGTTATTTAAGTCGAAATAAGGGGTTGGTTCAATGAATTTATTTAAAGAGGTAAGTGTACAGGGGGATGCATTAACCGCGAGAGCTTATCACGGGTCGGTTGTTTTTAAAAATAGGCTTTATATTGTTATGGGTCATGGAGCCAGTACGTTTGGGGATGTTTATTGGACAGATGATTGTCAAGTGTGGCATAAACAAGGCGTGTTAAGTGATACTGATGGAAATGCAATTCCTCCAAGGTTTTATTTTGGGCTTTGTAAACACAATCAAAAGGTTTATATATTAGGTGGTCGAGATACTGGTGCAAAGTATAATAGTGTATACGAAACTTCTGATATGATTCATTGGAAACGGCTCCAAAATGCCCCTTGGTCTGCAAGGCGAGGTTTTGTTGTGTTGTCATTTAATGGAAAGCTTTGGGTAATGGGCGGTGAGGATACCGCTAACCTTAATGATGTTTGGTGGACGCGAGATTGTGTTAATTGGACACAAGAGCCTAATGCCGCGTGGGTTGCCAGACGTGTTCATTCTGGCATTGTTCATAATAACATGATGTATGTTATAGGCGGTTGGAACGGATCGTATCTTAATGATGTTTGGTCTACACAAAATGGCCGAGATTGGATACAAGTGTCAGTAGCTGCAGAATTTACTGGGAGATACCATTTCCCATTAACAACAATTGGTGACAGAATTATTTTGATGGGTGGTTATGATGGCTCTGCTCGCCAAAGTGATTTGTGGCATAGTGTAGATGGTAGAGTTTGGAAGTTAGCCTCTAACACGACATCTTCTGGCGGATTGTCTGGGCATAGTGTTAATTATTTTAATAATAGATTAGTTGTTGCGTGCGGCTATAACGGTAGCAATTACCGTAACAATGTTTATATCGGCACAGACAAATTGCTTAGAATAAAATAAGGTATAATTAATATGGCCTGGGAACAAGTAGCAGCACAATTGAATGGTCAAGTAGCGATACGTTCTTTAGCTGTTTATGATAGCCGATTGTATGGCGGCACGAGTGGTGACGGTTATTTGTTCAGACTTAACGTTGCTGGAAATGCATGGGAACAAGTTGCTGCTCAATTAAATGGGCAAACAACAATACAATCTTTAGCTGTTTATAATGACAGGTTATACGGCGGTACATCTACAGACGGCCGCCTATTTCGACTTAACGTTGCTGGTAATGCTTGGGAACAAGTTGCTGCCCAATTGAATGGACAGACAGCAATATATTCTTTAGCTGTTTACAACGATAGATTGTATGGAGGAACATCGTATGGCGGCCGTTTGTTTCGATTAAATTTAGCTGGAAATGCTTGGGAACAAGTTGCGGCTAAGTTAGACAGTCAAACTGAAATATATTCCCTGGCGGTTTACAACGGTAGATTGTATGGGGGTACTTATCCAGGCGGCCGTTTATTTAGATTAAATTTAGCTGGGGATGCATGGGAGCAAGTTGCTGCTACGTTAAATGGGCAAATAACAATATTTTCGTTATGTGTTTTAGATGACAGATTATATGGAGGGACGTATACCGGTGGTAGATTGTTCCGTTTAAATGCTGCAGGTAATGCCTGGGAACAGGTTGCAGATTATCTAAATACTCAAGCCGGAATAATGTCTTTGGTCGATTACGGTGACCGATTGTATGGGGGTACTTATTCAGGCGGCCGTTTGTTTCGCCTAAACACCGATAGTGATGCTTGGGAGCAATCAGCAGACCAATTAAATGGACAAATATATATATATAGTTTAGCTGTTTTCGGTGGCTGTTTATTCGGTGGCACGTATGGAGATGGTTTTTTATTCAGATCAGATGTAATTGAAAGCACAAATATAGGAGATGGAGAGGTGTCTATAAAAAAATGTTATAGAGCAGCGGTAAAACCAAACCAAGGCATTGGTGTAGTAGAGTGGGGTATCGGTGGAGATCTTCCTTTCCCTGAATCGTACACCGGAACTATGAAGGGTTATAACTCTGATGGGCAAGCTATTTCGCTTATTTTAGACAGTTCTTCCGGTCAGTTTTATAGAGTCGGAGTAAAAGAAGTTTTTCAAGACAAAATTGGTGCTTATAACCAAGGTGTTGAGATTAATAATATGTTTCGCATAAAAGAACATTCCGGTATTGATGGCAGCGAAGAGTCTTCAATAGAACATGTTGAATCACATATTAGCACAAGACCTTATAACGAAGACTATAAAGGAGAGTCAGGGTACACCGAAGAGGGTTTCCGTGAGGGTCATGAAGTTGATTTGAAAATGTTTGCCAATGGAAATACCGATACTCCTGTGTCGAAACTAACAAAGGTTTCTCAATACGCTGATATTGTTTTTGGCGCGAGAGTAGAAGATAAAAGATTACAGTTACAGGCTGAAATGACCACGGCGGCGTATAAAGCTACAAGAGTTAGGCAGTTAATCCAGAACATTAACAAAGTAACTCCTGACGACACCGGAGGCGTAAGGACTGAAAATCTTTATCAGAGGATGTTTCGTGACCAAGATTTATGGATATCAAGAGATTCTAAGCATCCAATTATGAACAGGGCTACTGGTTTAGACGCGACAGGACCTTATGATTCATTGGCTGAAGGCCCGGATGGAATATCTAACTCTGCTATAAGATTAGTAGACGGTACTAACGAAAGAATATATACAACGTTGCCAATGTTGTCGGTTTCATCAATAACCTATTCTTATTGGATTGGTAACGCTGGTAATGTTGGTTCGGATTGGCCTGTTGATTTGTTTTCAAATCCTGCTTGGGTTGAGTTAGTGTGGGACACTGATCATTATAGGTTTGATTTAATAAATATCGCAACAATGTCAGCTCATCTTTCATGGGCCGGAGTTGGATGGATGTTGCTTACTATTACATCTGATGGTACAAATGTATATGTGTATGAAAACGGTGTGTTAAAAGGAATTGCACCTAATAATGTGGCTGTAACAGAAGTCGGAGGTTATACATATTTCCGAACATATATGGCTTTGGGCATATCAATATTTGACATCCGAAGAATCCCAAGGCAATTAGGTCCGGAGGCTATACAATGGTATTACGATGATGTGGTTAATAATAATGGAGATGGCGGTCTTCTGCCAGTAATGAGGTAATTATGCCAGGTGAAAAAGAAACGGGATTGTTAAGGCCGGCTAAAGCGCCAAATATAAACGCGCCAATTGATGTTCAGATTCGGCAAATATCTGATTCCATTAAAAATATTAACAGTGCCATTCGTGGGCTTCAGGAAAAACTAAACGAATTAGAGGCAACTAAAGCAGAAACATTTAAATATTTAAAGGGTAGATTGAGCAAAGGAAGGACTGCTCCTAATTCAGATGGGGAAGTTGAGATTAAATCAAGTAATAATACTGTTGACGCAAAAGCCAATGGCAATGTTTTAGATCTTATTGTTAAAAATATATGTAATGCTAATTTGGGTGGTGATTGGGATGTTGGCTCTTATAGTATAACTGCTGCAACTTTAGACGCTGACAGTATTGGTGGGATAAGCACATATTTTGGTTATGCAATCGGCAATTGGGCTAATCCAGGAAATGTTACAGTTAGCACTTCTAATTTTACTGGGAGCAAAGGAGCTATTGTTTCAATTTATTCGTCTAATGGCGGTAATCTTAATTGTACGTCTTTTGTATATGTTTTGTCAACTTGTTATAACAGTGGGTCTATTTCGCTTTTGGGGGCTACTGGTTCAGGGGCTAGCCAATTAGGTACTGCTCCAACTCTTGTTTATGTTGCTGGCAATACATTTCGGATTGATATTGTTATTACTGGCTCTATAGGTGGTCACGGTTTAACGGTTAGGGTTATGTCTTTTTAAAATTAACGTAGGAGAATATTGGATACAACTATGTTCTGCTATAACACCATAAAACACGCAAGACAAGGACTAAAAAAATGGCTCTTAAAGCTTTAGGAGAATGGATAACAGTAAATAGTGTAGTAAAATTAACAAGTAATGATAGCACAAAATCGCCTGTGTTTCAAGGTGAAGCGTATAGAGTACCCACTGGGGTGACTGAATTTGCAGAAGGTGATGAGGTGTATTTTCGCGACAGTGACGTTACAAGTATTTACCATGCAACAAGTGATCAGGATTTTTATTTCGTTCGAAAAGAAGATGTTATTCTTTATAACAACTAAGGAGCGGTTATGGCAGTACAGGCAACGGGTGAATGGGTGATTGTAAGAAGTGTTGAGAAGCTACCGAGTATTGATACTGAAAAATCGGCGGTATACAAAGGTATTGCGTATTCAGTTGGCGGTGATGTTGGGGTGATAAATAATGGTGAAGAAATACATTTCAGTGACGAAAACGCAAAAGCAATTTACCATACCGGATCTTCACAGACTATTTATTTTATCAAAAAAGACGCGGTAATTGCTCATGATGTTTAGCAAAGGAAATTAGTATGGCTTGGGAACAGGTTGCTGCACAGTTAGGCGGACAAACATATATACGGTCCTTGGCAGTTTTCAATAACAGATTGTACGGAGGGACAGCAGGTGGTGGCCGTTTGTTCCGTCTAAATGCCGCTGGCGATGCCTGGGAACAGGTTGCTGCACAACTGAACGGGCAAACGTATGTTGAAGTCTTGGCAGTTTTCAATAACAGATTATACGGAGGGACATACAATCTTGGCTGCTTGTTCCGTCTAAATGCCGCTGGCGATGCCTGGGAACAGGTTGCTGCACAACTGAACGGGCAAACGTATGTTGAAGCCTTGGCAGTTTTCAATAACAGATTATACGGAGGGACATATCCTGACGGCTGCTTGTTCCGTCTAAATGCCGCTGGCGATGCCTGGGAACAGGTTGCTGCACAGTTAGGCGGACAAACATTTATATTGTCGTTGGCAGTTTTCAATAACAGATTATACGGAGGGACATCTTCTGGTGGCCGTTTGTTCCGTCTAAATGCCGCTGGCGATGCCTGGGAACAGGTTGCTGCACAGTTAGGCGGACAAACATATATACGGTCCTTGGCAGTTTTCAATAACAGATTATACGGAGGGACATATCCTGACGGCTGCTTGTTCCGTCTAAATGCCGCTGGCGATGCCTGGGAACAGGTTGCTGCACAGTTAGGCGGACAAACAT
>Ga0272442_10004271_pt1 | contig 19635 bp, 16 predicted proteins | sample SSMForm2O_FD_200262 | JGI IMG/M metagenome (GOLD analysis project Ga0272442, IMG submission 200262) | Marine sediment archaeal communities from Little Sippewissett salt marsh, Falmouth, MA, United States - SSM-Form-2O | ecosystem: Environmental > Aquatic > Marine > Wetlands > Sediment ... | reverse complement strand
ATGACAAAACTCTGCAGTTGATTCAGGAAGAACCATAAATAATTTCCCATCCCTGAACAGAACAGGATAGGTCACATCGATATCTTCACAGTAGAAATTACCGGCATACTGGTTCAATTGTTCTTCTTCAGGATGAGTTATATCTTTTCCCAGGTAAGTAAGCTCAAATTTATCATCACCCTGGAGTATTGCTCCTTTTGTAATTTCTCCTTTGTCGTTTTTGCTGAAAACTACCTGTAAATCGGCAAAGGTTACAAAAAACGAAGTGTCCGAAGAAGGGTATAAATCAAACCTTCCCTGGTAAGGTGCCTCAAATATCAGATGATCTCCTTCCCTTGTAATGGTTACCTCAATCCAGTATGCATTATCAAAATATTTTCCTGTGCAAATCTGCAGAAGGGAAGAATCAATATCTGCCTTTTCCGGTTTGGAAGGATGGGCAATATTCTGAGGACTTTCTTTAATAAACAGGTCTGCTATCTTGTAGGCGAGACTTGTTGCACCGGCATTAATATTGAAAAGGCAGACAACAGATAGTTTTTCTGAAGGTATCTGTAGATAAAATGTCGAAAAATCTCCGCTGCCTCCCCCATGACTGATAGTCTTTAATCCTTTATATTCAGATATATGTAATCCGAAAGCATAATTACATTCATCACCATTGTTGAGAGGAGTCAGAGCAGTCATTTCCTTGCTGAAGTCCCATCTTCCCAGTTTATTATTGTAGAAATTATTATCCCACTGCAATATGTCTTCAATACTGGTATAAACATTGGATACACCGGTAAGACTGCTATTCTCATATCCTGATTCCCTGTATTTTCCTTCACCTTCGCGTATATGGCCAGTCGCACTGTTATCTGTAATTCTGCCGGGATTGTCATAGATATAAGAATGAGTCATACCCAGAGGCGTGAAAATATTCTCTTCAACGAATTTGCTGAATTTCATTCCGCTAATTTTTTCCACAATCTTTCCCAGCAAAACATACCCGGAATTTGAGTAATTGTACTCATCACCAGGTTTGAAATTCAGAGATTTCTGCCCGGCTATGAAATCGTAATCTCCTTCACGGTTGTTTTCTGAAAACAGGGTGCCCGCCATCAGGCATAATACATCAGAGGATTTTATCCCGCTGGTATGATGTATCAGATGTTCAATGGTTATTGTATTTCCGTAATCAGGAAAATCAGTAAGATACTTCCTGATATCATCTTTAAGAGATAACTTCTTTTGTTTTTCAAGCAGTAATATTGCTGCTGCAGTAAACTGTTTGGATGTTGACGCCAGGTTGAAAAGGGTAGAAGTGGTGTTTGGCATTTTTGTCTCGTAATCAGCTAATCCATAGGCTTTTTTAAAGATCATACTGCCATCTTTAATGATCCCGATAACTCCTCCCGGGGTTTCAGAAGAGAAGCCCATACGGGCTATCAAAGTGTCGATTTTGGTTTCTATTGAATCATTTATACCTGTAACCTTCGATGTATACACCGAATTTGCTATACGTGGAATGCAAAACAGCAATAACAGGATTACCGGAAAATACATCTTTTTCATTTTAGTAGTAGTTTGAAAATGAAGCACTTTTACTTCATGATAAAGACGTCAATTACAGGGTTTAGCTGCTTTATAATGTCACAAAATAAGCTTCATAATATCTGCGTTAATGGAATAATAGACACAAACAGGATAGCCGTAGGTGGACATTCATTCGGGGGATTCACCTCGCTGGCACTGTACGGAACAATAAGGGAATATTATAATCCCTGAATTTTATTAATTAATATAACCACCGCTAATTCATAATTAATGCCGACATTTATCAATTATATGGAATATAGGTTATTTTTAAGAACCAGGCTTCCAGTATTTATGAAAATGCTGGCCGGGATTTGTCTGATATTCTTCCCATCATACCCTTCTATATCTCAAAAGGCATTTATTATTCACGATAACCTGAAGAGGACTTATCATATTCACATGCCTTCAATATCTAATGAATCCAAACAGATGCCACTGGTCATCGTCTTACATGGAAGGGGAGGAACAGGTGAAGCAATGGTTATCGTTACCCGTAAAGATTTTGACAATCTTGCTGACAGGGACGGGTTCTTTGCTGTTTATCCTGATGGAATAGAACTGAACTGGAATGATGGAAGGATGGATGAAGAGGCAAACGACCGCGCACACAGGGAAAACATTGATGATGTCGGTTTTATCTCTGCATTAATAGATACAATGATATATGATTACGATATTGACCCTCAAAGGGTTTATATTACAGGTATTTCCAACGGTGCTATAATGGCATACCGCATTGCATGTGAATTATCTGGTAAGATAGCTGCAATAGCTCCGGTAGATGGGAATATTCCTCATATGCTTTATAATGAATGTAACCCTGTCTGGCCAGTTTCAGTACTGGCCATTAATAATGTTAATGATCCCCTTGTTCCTTATGAAGGTGGTAACATTTACGGCAGTATCCGTAAGATAAATCTTGGGAAAGTATTATCTGTAGATGAATCTGTCGGATTCTGGGTGAAACGGAACAACTGTATACCTGATCCGGTTGTGACTGAAATGCCTGATGTAGATCCGGATGATGGCACAAGAGTCACAAGAAAGGAGTACATGGATGGTACTGACGGAACAGAAGTAATCCTTTATTCGGTTGATGGGGGAGGCCATACATGGCCTGGCGGATTTCAGTATCTGCCGGCATGGATCATAGGGAAAACCTGCCGTGACATCAATGCCAGCGAAGTGATATGGTCCTTTTTCAAGAGGCATACCAGGTAGCTGTATACGAAACAAGGCTGTTACATTTCCTGTTCAGATCAGTATAAATGATAAATCCTGTATCTTTGTATAATAATATCCGGAGGAAGAGCCATTAATACAAAATCTTTTCAGGAGAGAGGCTGGCTTAAGCTTGATAATGCTGCAAAACTGTTTCCTGCAATTATATCGGCCGAGCTAACCTCTGTGTTCAGGATATCTGCCACGCTTAAGGAGCCTGTGAAATATTCTGCTATCAGGGAAGCAGTGGAAAGAACTTCAAAAAGATTCCCCTATTTCAGTGTCTCGCTGGGAAGCGGAATATTCTGGCATTTCCTTGAGTTTAACAATAAGATGCCGCGTATCCAGGCTGACGAAAAGATTCCCTGCACTGCATTTGCGGCAAAAAGAAAAGGAGAACCTCTGTACAGGGTTATCATTAAAGGTAAAAGAATCTCGGTTGAGTTCATCCATATACTTACCGATGGAGGAGGTGCACTCGAATATCTTAAATCGCTTCTTTATACTTACCTTCTTCTGATCGGTAAGAACCTCAGTCCGACGGATGAAATAGTACTTCCCTCAACCCGTGTGTCTGATGAAGAGTATGAAGATGGATATAACAGATTTTTTAAAAAGCTGCCTCCTCCATCTAAACTGGTAAAAGCCTGGCATCTCCCTTTCAAACTTAACAGGAGTCCAAGATTAAGGGTTCTGCGTACTGAAATAAGTGTTAAAGAATTCCTTGAATTATCCCGTAAGCATAATGTGTCTGTAACAGAGTATTTTGTATCAGTATGTCTTTATTCCTTACAACAGATATATAAATCAACAGATGGGAAAAATAAAAAAAGAAAAAGGAAAGTACTTAGACTTGAAGTACCTGTTAATATGAGAAAAATTTTCCCCAGCAGGACAATGCGTAACTTTTCTCTTTTTGTATTACCGGAAATCGATGTAAGACTTGGAGAATATACTTTTGAAGAGATACTGAAATCGGTTCATAACCAGATGCAGATCAGTGCTGATGTTAAGCAGATATCAAGATTTTTATCTTCGAATGTAAGCTCTGAAAAGCTTTTTATTATCAGGATAATGCCTCTTTTTATAAAAAAAATGGTTATCGCTTCCGTTTATAAGGGGTTTGCTTCAAAGCGCTGGACAGGTCTTGTTACGAATCTTGGACGGGTCACTCTTCCCGGAGATATGAAGAATATGGTTGATTCATTTGAGCTCATTCCACCCCCGCCCAATCCGAAAGTAAAGGTGGGATGTGCCCTTATTTCATATAAAGACAAACTGAGGATAAGCATTTGTAATATAACACAATCACGTGAGTTTGAACGTCATATTTTAAGGCATCTTGTGGATGCCGGTATTCATGTTAAGATTTTAAATAACGATTAAAAACAAAGACCATGGCAATTTGTATTAATTGCGGTGTAGAGCTGGATGATGGATTGAAGGTATGTCCTCTTTGCGGAAAGGATCCGACAGTAAAAGTTGAAAAGGAGGATATCTCCAGTAATTATCCCTCCGGGATCATTAAGATTCAAAAAAAAGAAAACAGAAGATATCTGTGGGAATTAAGCGGGATTATAGCTTTCTCAGGAATTGCTGTTTGTACAATAGTGGACTTGTTGATAAGTAAAAACCTGAAATGGTCACTTTATGCCGATGTTTCAATATCAGCAGCATGGTTAATTCTCACACCTTTTCTGTTCGGAAACAGGAAACCCTTCATTTTAGCCTCCTGGGTGATGCTTACAGTACTGGCGGCTCTTTTTCTGATTGACCTTATAGCAGGAGGTAAACAATGGTTCTTTCCTGTCGGTCTTCCAATGACTATAGCTGCATTTATTACTGCCGGTATTGTCCTCATATTATACAGAGCTGCTAAATTTAAAGGCTTGAATATCATTGCAGCAGCATTGGTTATTTTATCAGGTTTTTGTATTATCACAGAAACGGTACTTGATAAATACCTCGATAGCTCTGTTCAATTACGATGGTCGCTCATTGCAGCTATTTCAATTCTTCCTGTCTCATTAATATTTTTCTTCTATCATTACCGTCTTAAAAGGGGCAACAGGCTCGACAGCTTATTCCATATCTGAATTCAGAATAGATAAGGATATGCAGGGTACTCCGGCAACCAGTAACAAGAAGAACCCACCCCTAATCGCTCCAAGGAGAGGAACTATAGTAACTAATCCTTGTACGCCGTGCGCAAAAAAAAAAGTTATATCTTTTGTAACATTTTCTTCAGAAACCTGACTAACTATATAAAACAAGGTTGATATGCAATCAAAGGAAACAGAATTTAAATCGATACTTGCTGATAATCATGAGAGACTATACAGGATTTGTTGTTATTACTTTAAGGATAAAGAGGACAGAAGTGACCTTTACCAGGAAATCCTGTATAATATCTGGAAGAGCCTCGGCTCTTTTAAAGGCAAATCATCTGTCAATACGTGGATATACAGGATTGCCCTTAACACTGCAATCGGGTATGCAGGCAGGGAATATTTGAGAAGAAAAAGTAAGGCAGATATAGATCTGAACCTTAATCTTGATCATCTCCTTTATGATGATACGGATCAAAAGCAAATACTTGAGGATTCAATCGGCGAATTGTATATAAAACTAAACCAGTTATCAGTGATTGACAAAACGATAATGACTCTCATGCTTGAAGAGATACCAACAAAGGAGATCGCAGATATAGTCGGTATAACGGAACCAAATGTAAGAGTCAAGATTCACCGTATCAAGAACCAGTTAAAAATAGAAATGAAAGGGTACAGCTATGAAGAGAGAAGATAAATTCAGTTTAAAAGAGTATTTTAATATTAAACAACCCGACCGGTTGACAACGGATAATATTGTTGAATCTTTCAAAAAAGCCGACAGGATTCAGAGAAGAAAACTGGATCTGTTATTTGCCCTGTTGATTATTGCAGGATTGATATTCCTGCTGGTATTGAGTATGGCATCGGTTTTTAGCGGTATAGGTCAGATTATAATCGCAAATGTTTTTGTGGTAATCGTGATTTTAATAGCAATAGGCCTTCGTTCAAGATATACTGAAAAGGACAGGATTGACTATTCCCTTACTACTCTGGAACTTCTGAAAAAGACAGAACGCAGGTACAGGTTCTGGAACAGTGAATGGATATTTATCTTTGTTTTGATATTGATTTGTAATATCGCCACATCAATAATATTCAGCTCTATACCTGTATCAGAGGTATGGACACCATTAGGATTGGTAGTACTTGCACAAATGGTCTATTTACCGTTGCTGGGGATTGCCTTCGTGGCAGAATGGATCTCCTGGAAAAGAGTACGAAAACCACTACGGGACAGGACAGTGGAACTTATAAAGGAACTTGAAGGCTGATAATAAAATTATTATACCATGAAGGGAATGAAAAAGCAAATTATCATAATGCTGATCCTGCTGATGATTTTCCCTGTTGTCAAAAGCCAGGAGATCAACAAACAAGGTAACTTCTATATATCTCTGAATATTGTGAAGTTTTTTATGGGAATGCCAAATCTTGAACTTGAATACAGTATTTCCGGGAAAGTCTCGGTATATCTCTTCAGTGAGGTAAACCTTTTCAGCAAAAGACTTAAGGAGAGAGGCCATCCTGACCTTGTGTTCAGGACAGGCGGACGCTATCATTTTCTGAAGAGTACCGACACACGTAATGATCTTCATATTGGTCCTTATACCGGATTTACCAGGACGAAGGGCATTACTGAAAACCAGTATTTCCTGGGAACAGATCTTGGTTACAGGTACCGGTTTAGTGATTCGTATTATCTCTACCCCCGGGCACTGATTACATATACCTTCGGTGACTGGCAGCTTATGCCGGGAGCTGAGTTATTGCTGGGGAGGGTATTATAAGTTGCAGGTTGCAGGTTGCAGGTTGCAGGTTTGAGATTTCTACTCTGTTTTAATTAAAATAAGTCTGAATCCGACCGATACACTGTGTATAACGGGAACTCCCTCTGAAATTACTATCATCGGTGTGTATTCTCCAGTCAGATATAGATTGGGGAATCTTTGAAAGGGGAGGAGCGATATTCCTGCCGGGATGTTTATACTGACCCATTTATCATCTTCATCAGACAGAAGGTTTGCACCCGGACCGACACCGGCATAAAGTGATGCATTCGTCATTGAGAATACCTTTGCCATGAAGTAAGCCTGTGTGATACCACGGTCGTTATATGACCAGGATGCCTGGTTATATTGTGTTGTATTTACTCTAAATTCGCCCCAGAACTTACTGAAGGGATTCAATGAAAGCGATAGTGTGTTGCCGTCGGTGTTATATCCGACAGCCATCTGACCTTGTACGGGAATTGCTGCCCCGATAAAAAGTAACAGGATTAATGTTGCAGTTTTCATTTTAGGTTTTTTTATTGTTCTAGAATATAGATACCATCATTATATGTGCCTATCCAGATATTATTATCGTGATCTGATTCAATAACTGTTGCGAATTCACCTCCAATTATACCATCGGGTGATATCTTCCATGAGTGTCCGTCATAAACACAAAGGACCGGCCCGTTTTGCCCGATTGTGGTTACCCAGCAATAATCTCTTTTATCGGCCTCAACAGTACCGATAAAATATATTTGCTGACCCTCTTCAAGGGCAATGTTTTCCCACTCATCATTATAGTAGCGGAAAAGCCTGTTCTCGGCTAAAAATGACGCCAATGCAAAGTCTTCAACCAGGTAAATACTACCCGACGGTCCGATAGTGAAAGACATCACCCAGTAAAAAGTGCCTTCTTCTTCACCGAGGCATCTCCACTGGTTGTCCTTTATCCTGTAGATATTTGTCCTGCCTACTTTACCTCCGGTTGCTATATAGACATAGCCTTCATTATCAATTTCAATATCTACAATGAGATTCTGGTTTAAGGGTGAATTTTCAGGAGTCAGAAATGTGAATTTTCTGCCGTCGTAGATACCTAGTCCGCCGAGCTTGTGTGCGCAGCTGGCGAACCATACCTTTCCGTCAGGAGATGCTTCAACATTCATTACATAGTCTCTGGGCAGACCAGCATTTTCAGAATTATACCATTCGAAATCCCGGTGTGTGAAATGACAGAGACCACCGTCTTTTGTGCCAATCCATACTGTCTGGTCAGGTGCCACGGCGAGGTCGAGGATATCGTAGTCGAGAGTATATGTTTTTTGAATACTACCGTTGGAATAATGCAGGTCTTTCCCTGATCCTATATAAGCGTTACCCTGTTCGTCGAAATCTATACATCTGATTGGTTTGCCTTCCAGAAGCCGGTATGTGACATCAAAACTTATTTCGGCAGGGTACTTGTTAAGGTAATCATCATCTTCACAGGAAACAATGAGGAAGGCGCAAAGGATAAAAAGACATAATAACCTGTTCATAATCAGCTAATTTTAGTCTATCCCAAATATACCTTAAGAAAAACCCGGAATTCTATCAGTCAGGTACAAAATCTGTACCAAAGTTACATATTGTACGGATCAAAAACAATAGGCGTACAGCATACAGCGTACTCTACGCTGAACGCTGTACGCTAAACATTTTTTCCCCGGAATTGTATTTAAAATATAATTTTTATATTTACGCCCTTTAAAAAGAATTAAAAGAGATATTAATTATTGATAATCTGATTAAAATAAATAATTACAAATGAAGAAGATATTTGTTATTCTGGTCATTTCAGCCATTGCAGGCATAAGCCTCAATGCACAATCACGGAATGATGTAATTGCGGCATATAACCAGGGTGCCAAGGCCGCACAGACAGATCCTGCCACTGCTATCATGGCTTTCGAACAAGCAGTTCTGCTGGCCGACAATGTTGGTGAAGAAGCTGCTGATCTTAAAGAAAGGATAGTGAAAATACTGCCGGGATTATATGTTAAGGTTGCGCTTAATGCTTACAATGACAATAAACCTGCCGTTGAAGTCATTGATGCTGCAAAGAAAGCTGTTGCTGTTGCAGAGAATTATGGAAGCGAATCAAATAAGGCAAATGCAGAAAAGATCCTTTTACAGGGTTATAACAAGATGGGTACCGATTTCTTTAGCCAGAATGATTATGAAAATGCACTGCTGGCATTTGACAGCCTGTTACTGATAAATCCGGGTTACGCTAATGCCCTTTATAACAGGGCTCTTATATACCTCAGGCAGAATGACAGCGATGCTTTCGAGGAAACAATAGATACGTTTCTCGGAGGCCTCGAAGCCGGAAAAGATGATGAGAGAATTCAGCAGGCATCTACCCTTGCCCTTGAATATTTCCGTGCTTCCGGTTCACAGGCAAACCAGCAGGATAGTCTTGATAAAGCACTTGTACTATTGGATAAGGCTGCCAAGTACGGCGACGATAAAGATCTTTTCTATTATTATGCTGATGTATATAACAAACAGGAGAATTTCGAAAAGGGTGAAGAATATGCGCAGAAGGGACTCGACATGGAAACCGGTGATGCTGAAGCCAAAGCCAAGTTCTATTACCAGCTGGCAGTAGCACAGGCAGGTAAAGGAAATACTTCTGCAGCATGTGAGTCATTCAAAAATGCTCTGTACGGACCCTTTGCCGAAGCATCAAAAGCACAACGGACAAATCTGAAGTGCCAGTAATCTTATTTTTCCAGCTGGCCCGAATCAGTCATTATTGCCTTGACCATCCCCGTGACAGTACGGAAATCAATCTTCCCTGTACTCATCATGGGCAGCTCATTAATTACAACAAATTGTCTGGGAAGAGCAATAGAAGGGAGATCACCCATCATTTTCCTGAGTATCTCAGTCTTGTTGACCTCCTGTGATACTGTTGCAACAATATATGATCCCTTTCTTACGTCCATTATTTCAACAACACAGCATGAGACTCCTTCAGGGAGGTATTTTTCGAGTATGTTCTCGACCTTCACCAGGGATACCATTTCTCCTCCTATTTTGGTGAATCTCTTGAAGCGGCCTGCATGAAACAGATATCCCTCATCATCGAGATATCCCATGTCGCCGGTATCGTACCATCCGTCTTTCAGCACTTCTGCAGTCTGTTCAGGATTGTCGTAATATCCGCTCATGACTGAAGGTCCTTTTACCAGGATTTTTCCTACTTCACCGACAGCACACTCCTGGCCTGTCTCGAAATTTTCTATTCTAACCTCGAGATTGGGAAGTACCTTCCCTGTACTTCCCGGCCTGTTGAATTCATGAGTGTTGACTGATATTACGGGTGATGTCTCCGTGGCCCCGTAACCTTCGAGAAGGGTAACACCATGCTTGGTTAAATATCCTTCCCTCAAAGCATCAGGACATTTGTCGGCTCCTGCTATCATCAGCCTCAGTGATTTGAAATCACCCGGTTCGGATTTATCCAGATATCCCCAGAAGAAACTCGGTGTGCCTACCATCAATGTAGGTTCTTCATCCCTTGCTATTTTACTTATGGTCTGGAAATCAAGAGGGTTGGCATATGTGACCATCGTCATACCGTGATACAGGGGAACCCAGAGATTCACCGTCAACCCGAATACATGGAAGAATACAAGGTTAGCCAGTATCTTGTCCTCCGATGTAATACCAACATACTCGCTGAATCCGTCAATGTTTGATGAAATATTCTTATGTGACAGGGGCACTGCCTTGGGATCTTTTTCACTACCGCTGGTAAAAAGCATCACCGCATAATCATTTTCATCTCCTTTATGCAGGGTATTGAGCAACAAACCGGTCGGCAGCAGTGACTTAAGTGCAGCTTTCAGTTTATCTCCCGTGGTGACACTCTTCATTATATCTTCTATCAGAACCATCCCTTCAATCACCGGACAATTTATTTTTTCGAGTAATGCCTTTGAAGCAATAATGGTATGGAAATTGCATTTTTTTTGTGCAAACCTGGCATTAGCCTCGGCACCTGTAGAATAATTTATCATCACGGGAATCCTCCCGCTCATAAGCGCTGCAACAGATGCAAGTGCACATCCTGCAGAGGTGGGTATCATAATCCCGATGAACCCCTTATCATAGTTCTTAAACTTTGAAATCAGTATCAGAGATCCGATCAGAGCTTTAGAATAAGGGACTGTTGACCCTGTAGTTTTATCAATGATTGCAAGCTTCTTGGAAAACTTTTTTGCCATCCTGACAAATTGCTGATGAAGTAACATTTGGATAAAGATTAGTTTAAACTTTGATTATTCAAACGGCCAATATAATTATTAATTTGAAATAACTGAAAAGCTCAGCCAATTTTGTTCGAAAAATATTAAAAAAATTTTATTCTATATGTGATTGTTATACAAATAATTATTACCCATACATGATCAGGTTAAAGACAATTGAATATTTTAATTCGAATTTTATACAATATCCAGAGAATATAATCTTGAATCTTGAATCTTGAATAAAGTTAAAGTAGGGTATTGAAATGCTATAAAGGTCTATATTGGGAAGGGGAGCCTCCTTCGTCAAGACTACGGAGGCCAATGGAATGGGAGAGTTGGTGAAAGGAAGAATGGGAGAATAAAAAATTGAGTCAGTGAAGATAAAAATACAGATACAAATCGGAATAATGATAATCCTGTTTTCACTCTTTGCATGTGAAAGTGAGGAGAATGAAAGCAGCCTTATAATTTCCACAGGAGATATAGAGACCTATTCGGAGGGATTTTATGTTTTTAAGGGTACAATTGTAAGTATCAGCAATGAAACCATCACAGATCATGGATTCTGCTGGTCAGAATTGGAAGATCCTGATAAAAGTGATACTATAGTAAAATTGGGACACAGGAATTCAACAGGGGATTTCAGCTATACAGGTTTCAATTTTTCCGAGAGTACGACTTATTATGTAAGGGCCTATGCAACTGCCGGTTTAATAACTTACTATGGTGAGGAGAGATCATTTACAACCCCTGATACATTGCCGCTTTTCATAACCGATATAGAAAATAATATCTACGGGACAATTAAAATAGGCAACCAGATATGGATGGCTTCGAACCTTAAGGTTACACGGTGGCCGGATGGAAATTCCATTCCACGTGTTGAAGGGCAACAGGACTGGTATGATTTTACACTCTATTCACAGGCTTATTGCTGGTATGAAAATTATGCAGCAACCGGAACTATATACGGGGCTCTTTACACCTGGCCGGCAGCGATGTATATTATGGGAGAGGATGAAATTGAATCCGGAAATATACAGGGAGTTTGTCCTGATGGCTGGCATTTGCCGGATGACAGCGAATGGAAAGAACTGGAGATGTATCTCGGTATGAGCGGGACTGAAGTTGATTTGGAAAAATGGAGGGGGACAGACGAAGGTGGTAAGCTGAAACATGCGGGAACACAGTACTGGGAAAGTCCAAATAGCGGTTCGACCGATGAATTCGGCTTCTGTGCATTAGCGTCAGGTTGGCGTGATGGTGCCGGTTATTTCAAGAACCTCGGTACAGGTACCAGGTTCTGGTCTGCTTCGTTACGTGGCGATTATGCCTGGATACGTCAGCTCGACTATAATACTTCCCGGATATACCGTGGTACCAAGGGTCTTTATGAAGGCATTGCAGTACGTTGTATCAAAGATCAGTGATAAGGTGATCTGTTTGTGTAAGAACATTACGACTGCAAGACTGCAAGACTGCAAGACTGCAAGACTGCAAGACTGCAAGACTGCAAGACTGCAAGACTATAATAACTATTCCCTCGTAACAGTATTCACCGGATTCGTATGTGCTGCCTTAATTGAAATGAAACTGATGGTAACAAGCGCAACGAGCAGTGTGATTACCAGTGATACCACAAAGGGAATAACAGTACTCCAGAAGAATGGAGATAGTCCAAAGTTCATATGATAGGCAAAACCCTCAATCCATCTTGCCATAGCATAATATGCTGCCGGCCATGATATAAGGTTGGAGACCAGTACCAGAACCAGGAAGTCTTTGTTAAGAAGTATAACGATCTGGTTAACACTAGCTCCCATGATCTTACGGAGTCCTATTTCCCTCGAACGCTGCTCGGTGACATATGATGCGAGACCCAGCAAGCCCAGACATGCGATGAAAATCGTCATTATCGAGAATATATTGAAAAGCGAGTTGAGCTTGTTCTCAGCCGTATACATTTCATCTAACCTCTCTCCGAAGAAGAAATAGTTAAAAGGCAGTGTGCTTCCCAGTTCATCATATATATTTTTCACCTTTTCGACAGTTGCAGGTACATTATCGCTGCTGATCCTGACATATAAGTATTGATTCACCTCGTTCAGAATAAAAATAAATGGTTCAATAGCATTATGTATAGATGTAAAATGGAAATCCTTTACTACACCTATCACGCTTCCATCCCTCTGGGCTTGACCGGTGCTGGGATCCCTGCCAAACTGAACCCTTTTTCCGATGGGATCATCCCCCCAGCCAAAGGCTTTAACTGCTGCTTCATTAACTATGAAGGCTTGTGTTGCATCTGATGTCATCGACCTGTCAAAATTCCTTCCCTCCACAAATGTCATCTGCATCACGTTGATGAAATCATGATCTACTGCTGAAACGCTTGTGGCAAGCTCCACCATACCGCTGTCCTTCTCAATCCAGAAGACCACCTTGCTTGCCATCAGGGGAGGAACAAGCTGTGATGACGCCACACCCGTTATTTCAGGCAATTTCAACATCTCATCCTTAAAGGTCGGAATCTTGTTCGTGTTAATGAAAGAAGTATCTCTCAGCGGAATGATCATTACACTTTCCTTATTCATTCCAAGGTCCTTGTTTTTAATATACCTCTGCTGACCTGATACTATCAGTGTGCATATTATCAGTGCACCGGATATGGCAAACTGAAAAACCACCAGAATCTTTCTGAGTATTCCTTTACCCTGGCGGGGATTTACATTACTCTGAAGCACTTCAACAGGTGAAAAAGATGAGAGATAGAACGCCGGATAGCTTCCTGAGATCAGTCCGACAAATAGTGCGATCAATAATATTAGTATAAATGTGACAGGCTCAAAAAGACTGCCTATTTTTAGTGCCTTGTCAGTGAGTACATTAAATGATGGAAGTATGAACATGGTTGCGATCAGTGCCAGTATCAGGGCAATAATAACCAGTACCATTGATTCGCTTATGAACTGTCTTATCAGAATCCCTTTTCCTGCACCTACCACCTTACGTACTCCAACCTCCTTTGCGCGGTTTGTCGACCTGGCTGTGGCCATATTCATATAGTTGAGACTGGCGATAAGGAGCATAAAGACACCTACTAGTGAGAAAATCAATATGTAGCTTATATTGCCGGTTGGAAGGTCAAATTCAAGTTTTTCTCCGAAATGAACCTTATCTATCCTGGTAGCCATGAGGCTGAAAGTAGCGTTGATCTGGTTTCCCAGGGCACTCATATACTTTTCGTAAAAACCTGGAAACTTGTCAAGAAGAGTCTCTATACTGGCGTTCTCATCAAGAAGGATATAGCTGAAGGCTGATATATTCCAGAATGATGGTGCACTTCTGGAATTGAAATTGTCGACACCGGTAAGTTCAACGATTGTTGCCATGGAAAGGAGACAATCGAATTTCAGGTGGGAATTTGCAGGTATATCCTTAATTACTCCCGTAACACGGAAGTCGCCGAAATTACTGGAATTCAATACCTCTCCGATAGGATTTTCCCTGCCAAAATATTTTGAGGCGAAGCTTTCGGTTATTACAATCGTATTTGGTTCGTTCAATGCATCCTCGGGAGTACCCAGAACAAAATCATAATCGAGAACCTTGAAGATTGTGGAATCTACAAAATAAAGCTGATCTTCAAAGAATTTCAGATCCTCATAGGTAAACAGTATGTCTGAAATACCAAATCCTGCAAAACGTGTTATCTCCTTTATTTCGGGATATTCATCTTTCAGGGTAGGTGCCATAGGTATAGGAGTAAGACCTGCACGTGTAGGTTTCCCGGAAATATTAAAGTCACTCTCAAGCCGGTAAATACGGTCATAGTTGCTGAAATACTTGTCAAATGTGAGCTCTTCCTTTACATACAACAGGATGAGTATTGCACAGGTTATGCCGATAGCCGGACCAAAAATGTTCAGGATTGAATAAAACTTGTTGTTAACAATGCTCCTGTAAGCTGATACGAAGTAATTTTTAAGCATGGTGTCAATCTGTTTTTAATTCGGATTCAAGTTAAAACAAAAATTCATTTACATCAATGATTATGTTAATTAAAATATACCAAATGTAAAGTATAATTTACATAATTACAAATTTAAATTATTTCAGACAGAATTAAGGCAGCAGCTTACTGAATCATACTAACTCCCTTTACCACGCCAATTATTAAAAGTACAGTAAGAATAATAATTCCGGTAATAAAAATCCATCGCATTTTCTTCTTTCTCAGTTCAAACCGGGTAGTGTGTTCCAGGCTGTTAGCCTCGAGGTCTCTCAAAAACGACCGGAGATTTCTGAGTGATATCTCGGAAGATACTTTCTGGGCAAAATAAATAAAACAAAGCATTACGATGGAGATAATTATAAAAAGTCCGGGTTTATTTATGCGGTAAAAACCATCCTGGTTATCAACAAGTGTGTTCAATGCAAAGCTGAGTATCCATACGACAAATACTGTGATTATCAGCCATATCTCATAGTGAAACCGCAGAAATTTTATCTTCGTTTCGAGCAGTTCCCTGAGATCCTTGCTGAAATTGTTTATCTCTCGGATCTTCATGAAAATAAAAATCCCATAACCCAGAAAAAGCAATGAATATAGAAGCAGAACTGCCTGTACTGTGAGCATAACAGAATTTGTCCTATACCCGTAAAGATTCATGGAGAGTAATACTATACTTGCGATAAGAGCTGCAAGATAGAATACAAGGTTGAAATTAAAAGTCCAGCTGACTTTTGATACTTTAGGTTTTAAATAGTCTGTAATCATTTCTTTATCAATTTTTTCCTTTACCGGGATGTCTTTTTGTCTTTCCCAGGTTTTTATAAAATTATTCTCTTCCATATCTATTCCATTTTTCTTATCGTTTCCCTGAGTTTTTCCTTTATTCGTACCAGCCGGACACTGACATTCTTTGTGCTTATCCCTGTAATTTCCCCGATTTGTTCATAACTGTGTTTTTCGAGGTACAAAAATACAATTGCACGATCCATTTCGTTAAGAGTTCTGATAGCCAGGTATAATCTTCTCAGTTGTTCTTCAGTTTCCTGCCAGCTGTTATCCTCTTCAATTTCAACATTTGAAAGATCATCTGTCACATGTTTTTTCTGCTTATTGAAGTAAATGGCTGTATTGAGGGCTACCCTGTACATCCATGTCTGGAAAAGTGACTGGCCCCTGAATGACGGGAAAGAACGCCACAGCTGGTAAATGATCTCCTGTTTAAGGTCCTGTCTCTCATCGTATGATGAGGAATATATATTGCATATCTTATAAATCATATTCTCATTTTGTATGATATGATCCATGAACTCTTTTTGCAGGTTGTTTTTGATCATCCGGATCCCTTTTTCTTATTAGTTGAAAGATAAGCCAAAAAACTACAACAGAACTTATAATTTGTGATACGATTTATGATTTATGAATTCCAGATTCAATATTCAAAATTCCTGATTTGCAGGAATTTGGTACATTTTTTGTATAGAATCTATTGATATACTCGTTAACCTGAATCTGTGAAAAAGTATAATGTGTTGGTCTTATTCTTGCTGGCAACGTGGTTTCAATCAGTCAGTTATTCTCAGATTATTTCCGTAGGACTTTACAGTGGTCTGAACCTGTCTGATATTCATGGGCAGGATATAGGCGGTAAATGGAGCTTCCAGCCCGGACCGGTACAGGGTATAAATCTCGGATATTCTTTTTTTAGATCATTGGGTATCAATACAGGTGTTAGTTTATCAACTGTATATTATGATCACAAAATGCCTTTATACCATAATGTTCCATATCCGGGATATGATCCAATTATTTTTCCTCCCTATTATTATCCACCTGACAGCAGGATGGATTTCAGGTTTCTGCGTATTCCTGTACAGATGAGCCTGACTATTCCGGCAGTGGTACAGCTAAAAATAGAGGGGGGAGTTTTCTATTCTCATCTGCTCAGGCATAATATTAAAAATTTTTATTATGTAGAATTCAGTGATGTAATTGAAAAGAACGATTTCGGTTATATTTTTTCTTCAGGTATCTCATATCCTTTTACAAAAAATCTGAGCATTGCTCTGAATGCTGCTTATATAACAGGCAGAAAGAGGTTTATTGAAGATTTTCAATACAGGCATGGGTCATCGGAATATACTATGGAGTTTATCTATAGAGGATCATTTAAAGATAAAAATAAGGATAATAAATTACGCTTAAAAAGTGATACTCTTTCCACAGGGATAAATGTCACTTTTACCGGTGCACTAAATTATTCGTGGAACAAAGGTTCTGAAAATCTGTCGGGTTACGCCAGTCCGGCAGTAGGATTCTCTGTTGATCTGCCTCTTGGTGAGGGTGGGTCATTTCAGACCGGTTTTATCTTTGAGAAAAAGGGATATTCACTCAGGGATTCCAGTGTGTCATTCTATAGATATATAGAGCAAGAGGCTCAGATGTATTATGTTGATACAAAATTGCAGATCGATTATGCAATCCTGCAGGCATTATGGACATTTCCTCTGGGAAAACTTGATAAAATACTGTTAAGTACAGGCCCCTGGTTCGGCTTCAGGCTAAATGCCCGTAATACAGGTGAAGCATTTTATGAATACCATTCAACAGATAGTTACAGGCTTATAAAAACGACTGTTTATGATGATCTTGAGAAAGCTATAAAAGAGTATGATGTGGGCTGGACATTCGGTTGTGGAGTATTATTGCCTGTTCTTAATGATTATAAGGCAATTATATCACTGCGATACTCTCCGGGATTTAGAGATGTCTATGATGTATCCGGAACAGGGGAGGTGCAAAATCCTAACCAGGAAGACTTTGAAATACGGAACAGGACAATATCATTTGTTGTCGGATTCAGAATACCGGTAACCGGTATTAAAAGATAACAAGATGAAAAGAACGGTTTTGCTGATAATAATAATATTTTTCATACTATCCTGCGACAGGTATGAAGATCCCTCTGTGGAATTGTTAAAATACTATTCATTCTATTTTTATCCTGATTATAATAGATACTTTGCGGGAGAATGGGTGGGTGATAGTATACAGTTCCATGCAATAGATAACAATGCTCCGCTGGAAGATCCCATAAGTGTTGATTTTGAAGTTGCGAAGGGGGGAGGTGAAGTTACTGTCTCATCAACAAATACTGATAATTATGGTTTTACCTGGACAAAATGGAAACTTGGTACTGAATCATTTGAACAGGTTTTGCGGGCAAATACATATGACATATCCGGGAATTTTCTGAATTCATCCGATTTAATAGCTTATGGTTTCAGGACCAATACCTGGGATACCTTGAAAAACTCTTTTGAAGCAGGTATTACTTCAATGGCAGCAGATACTGTCAATAAAGTTACATTGATGATTGCATATAATGATCTGTTAAGGCAAGGTGAGAGATATTATGAATGGGGAAGTGTCTTTCCTTATAGATATAATCTCAATGTAAAATCAATTAATATTGATAACAACGGGGTCTTTTATTTGACTATACAGTATGGCGATCTGTATAAAAGTACAGACCATGGAGAGTCATGGCAGGATTGTACTGGTCCTTATTCTAATGATGTCTCAGGCACTTATTCCCTGAATATAACAAACGATAATTACCTGTGGGTATGTGCAAACGCCCAGCCGGCAAAATACTCAAAGGATTCAGGTGAGACGTGGATAGAAGCAGGTAGTGAATTATATTCACAGAATAAATGTGATATATTTCGCCTTACTGACGGATCCCTTCTCTTTCACGGTTCCGACTGTTGCAGTCTCTACAGGTCATTTGATGACGGGTCTACCTGGACCCATATTGAAACACCCGGCTATTCAGTTAAACTATTCGTAAATGAGAAAGATGAAATATTAATAGTAACCCAGGAGGGAGGTATTGTCATCTATAAATCAACCGATTATGGTGTTACCTTCAAGCGTGTCCATTCTGTGAGACCGGAATGGGTAACTTCATTTGATAATACCTTCATCAAATGCGGCAGTTTCTATTATGTTTTCATACCTTATTGGGGTATTTTAAAAACCACCGATCTGGAACATTATGAGGTATACTGGGTAAATAAAAACCTCAGATATCTTTATATGGATCATAATGGTGTTCTGCTCGGGAAATACATGAACCTTGAAGCGACAAGTTCTGTGAGTAACATAGTATACTACAGGAAGAATTCAGAATAAAACCGATAGAACCATAATACAACTAAGGGTTTCACCATAAACCAATAATAGGAACGAATACTTAAACCTACAAACTTTCGGAAAACTAATAAAGAATCCTTGTCCTGATGGTATGCGGAATATTCTTCAGTTGCTGGATGATCTCCATATCGAGCTCACTGTCGGTTTCGATAATGACATAACCTATATCAGGGTCGGTTTGCAGGTATTCTGCAGAGATGTTTATACCGCGTGATGAAAAACAGTCATTTACCTCACGAAGTACACCCGGCACATTCTTATGAATATGAAGGAATCTCTGTGCTGAGGCATTGGGTTGTAATGAGATCTCGACAAAATTTACCGCCCCTATGGTGGAGCCTGTATCACTGTATTTAACAAGTTTTTCAGCAACCTCTATACCGATATTGGCCTGGGCTTCCCGTGTACTTCCTCCA
>Ga0272442_10004270_pt1 | contig 19637 bp, 20 predicted proteins | sample SSMForm2O_FD_200262 | JGI IMG/M metagenome (GOLD analysis project Ga0272442, IMG submission 200262) | Marine sediment archaeal communities from Little Sippewissett salt marsh, Falmouth, MA, United States - SSM-Form-2O | ecosystem: Environmental > Aquatic > Marine > Wetlands > Sediment ... | reverse complement strand
TCATCCCGCCGTAGTCTTCGGAGGCGGACAAACCGTAGTCCGCGAAGGCGGAGACAAAGGCGGCTGGAACAGCCGTTTATGAGTGTTTTACCTGTTTAAACAGTACTTGTAGCATGTTATACTACCTGGATATATCATGGATTTAGCATAATTAGTTTTTATGTACACTCAACAAGTGCAGAGGGCTTCTGAAATTCCTATGCTCATAATAAGTTCATGGAATGGGCCGTCCGGCCAGCCGCCTCTTAACAAACACAGCGAAGATGGCGACGCTAACGATGATATTTTTATTCTCAAACTGGGCACAGACATCTGAAAAAAGAACATCAGACGGAATCAGCATGTCGCAGAAAGAAGCAATGCTGTTTGCAGAGAAAATAAAAGAAATGACAGGCATGGCAAAGGAGAAACAGCAATACTTCAACCAATTCAAAGAAAAATGCAGCCAGCAATATGAGAGCATCAAGGAAAAGCTCAAAGTATTGAGCAATCAGCAAACTGAAGCCTGCTTCCTCATGTCTGCTGGATGAATGTTCAAATCACGGAACCCGTAAGAGCTGTGAATCGACACACCCGTAATACTGGAACCTATCCTCTCAGGTTTCCACCGTGTTCGACAGCATTGATCTAATGAGTATATTTGATCAGCCCCTGTCCCCGAAGGACCGGATCGAGGTAAAAAAGTACCTGGTCGATTTCATCGGGGAGAAGAAGGGCGTATCATGAAGCTGGAAAAACTTATCGAGGAATACCGGTGACGATAATTGCCATTTCAGTGATCCTGGTCCTGGCCGTAATTCTCCTCATCACGGAGAAGCTTCCATACGATCTCACTGCCTTTGGAATCATCGTGGCCCTCGTTGTCCTTGACATTCTTACGCCCGACCAGGCCCTTGCCGGTTTTTCCAATCCCGCTCCCCTGACAATAGCTTTTCTGTTTGTGGTCAGCACGGCCCTGATGCGGACGGGGGCCGTGGATTTTATCACTCAGCGGATTATCAGGCTGTCAAAGGGAAAACCCGGACGCCTGCTTTTTATTCTGCTATTCACAGTGGGTGGGTTCTCGTCTTTTCTTAACAACACACCGGTGGTGGTCCTGTTTATCTCCATTGTGATGAGTGTCTGCTGTGAGTACTCTTTGAGCCCGTCGAAGTTCCTGATCCCCGTTTCCTTTATTTCCATTCTGGCCGGAACATCCACGCTCATAGGCACGTCGACCAATATCATAGTCAGTGACCTGGCGGTGCAGCACGGTCTCGATCCCATCTCCATGTTTGAGCTCACGCCCCTCGGCATGCCCACCGCGATGGCGGGAGCCGTTTTCCTGTTGATTTTCGCACCGAGATGGCTCGGGGATCACAAGGCCCCCATCTGCGAGACAACGGGTGGGAACAAGGGCAGATACCTGTCCGAGCTTCAGATCCCGGCCGCGAGTCCCCTTGTCGGGCGTACTGCCGCCACCTCTTTTTCTGAGCGATTTCCCGATATCGAGTTGTTCGAGGTAATTCGAAAAGGGGAGCTGTTCGATCCCAACCAGCAGGATGTTCAGATCGAAGATGATGATGTTCTGCTGGTCAAAGCCACTGCCCAGCAACTGTCTACCATACTCGATGAAAAGTGCGCCGTTCTTCTTCACGGAACTTCAGACGCCGGGGGTTCATCTTCCGGGAGGCATGTGGTGGTTGAGCTTCTGGTCCAACCCAATTCAGATGCGGTTGGACGATCACTGGAGGATATGCTCGCCTCGCTGGATGCCCATATCAAGGTTATTGGAGTAAAACGGCACTGGAAGCACTATCAGGTGGAAAAATTCCGCGATCTCAGACTGACCGTGGGCGACCTGATCCTGGTTGAGATGCCACCCGACCACCTGGACCAGATACGCTCGGGCGGGGATCTTCTCGTTATCGAGAACGTTTACAAATCAATAATCAACAGGAAGAAAGCGCCCGTTGCCATGGCCGTTTTCGGAGCAATGATAGCTGTGACGACTTTGGGGATAACATCACTCATATACGCGGCCATGGTAGCCACGCTTGTGCTGATAGTGACGGGCTGCGTATCAGTGCGGGAAGCTTACCGTTCAATTGATATCCGTATTCTCGTTCTCATAGTAGGCACGCTGGCTCTCGGGCGTGCTCTGACCGTCACCGGAACAGCTGACGTTTATGCCAGGACCCTGCTGGCGCCTCTCGTGGGTTTCAGCCCCCGGATTGTACTGTCGGTTTTCATTCTCCTTACCAGTGTTTTCAGCCTCTTTATAAGCAACAACGCCACCGCGGCCCTGCTGCTGCCCATAGCAATTTCAACTGCAGGGGCTCTGGGAGTGGATCCCAGGCCCTTTGTAATCGGTATCTGTTTCGGGGCTTCCGCCTGTTATGCAACCCCCATCGGCTACCAGACGAATCTTCTCGTATACGGGCCGGGCGGATACAAATTCGCAGATTATCTGAAACTCGGGATCCCTTTGAACATCGGGGTGTGGCTTGTGGCCTCGGCCTTCATACCCGTCATCTGGCCGTTCTAGAAACAGGACCCATTTTATGTGAACCAGAACACCGCAGAGTGCGGCCTTCTTCTTGTACTCCCCAGAAAAAGCTATTCAAACAGTCAGATCAGATGGTACAAAAACTTCATGTTGTTCAAGCGGAAAAAGATTCTCCTGGCAGCATTGATTTTCTCTGCTTTTTGCATCGGCAGCTTTGCGGCGTATTTCGCTCTTTCGGAGATGAATGATGACAGGCAGAAGCATCTGAAAATTAAACGATTGAAGAAACGCAGAAAGGTTGAACGAAAAAAGGCACGGGCTCTGGAGAAGAAGTTAAAGAAGAATACGGTACCGAGCCCCTTTGAGGTCAGTTCCATGGATGGAGGAAGGTGGGCTACTGACAACAATGATTTTTCCGATGACGAGATTTCTGAGCGCCATGCAGAGATGATGGCCCGGCTCGAGGCGATTGGTTACATGACCGGAGTGACCAGGGCGACAGCACAAAAGGGGGCCGTGATCCATGATGTCGCGAAAATCTACGGCAGGAATTCAATATACGTCTCAGGACATGCATCTGAGGCGGTTCTTGTAGACCTGGACGGCAGGGTTCTCCACAGATGGGCGTTTTCCATGAAGGACATATGGCCCGATCATAAAAATCAGCTGAACTATATAAGGAAATTCCATCTTTTCCCCAACGGCGACCTGCTTGTGATTTTTGAAGGTGTCGGAATTGCAAAGATAGACAGGGAGTCAAATCTGATCTGGGCACGGCAAAACGGCGCTCATCACGACCTGGACGTTCTGGACAACGGGGATATTTATGTTCTCGCACGCAAGGCCCGTATCATTCCCTCAATATCCACATCAAATCCAGTGCTTGAGGCTTTCGTTGTCGGCCTGAAGCCGGATGGAACCGAGTTTTTCAGGTTGTCCATACTGAAAGCTCTCATGGAATCAGATTATTCCGGACAGTTGAACAAAGCCGATTCGAGGCTGCCTCCCGGGTTCCACAGAGCAGTCAGAAGGGGTGATCTTCTTCATATGAACACGGTGGAATACATCCGCGAAGACAGCCCTGATGTACCGTGGATCAGGAAAGGAGACATCATAACATCGAGTCGTAATATCTGCGCCATGATGGCCATTGATTTGAAGGGCGGGAACATCACCTGGTTTCACAAAGGGCTTTTCACGGGACAGCACGAACCCGTTTTTGTAAACGGAAGAAATATACTGTTTTTTGACAATTCGAACCATACCAAGTTATCCCGCGTGGTGGAATTTGACGCAAAGACGCTTGATGAAGTCTGGGTCTACAGAGGAGTTAATGACAGTACTTTCTTCTCTCAGTGCTGCAGTACGGCGCGCAGGTTACCGAACGGCAACACTCTCATAACAATAACAGACATGGGAAAGGTTATTGAGGTTACCCACGACAAAGAAATTGTCTGGGAGTTCGTTAATCCTGAACGTGCCGGCGATAAAAATGAATATATCGCGTCAATATTTGACATGGTAAGACTGAGTGAGGATTTTCCTCTGGACTGGCTGGGAAAAACCGGTGATAAAGACTCGGGAATCTGATCAGGAATTTGATTCGAACCAGGTGCTGTATGTATACTGAAACGAGAAACAGGATGTTTGATTTTACTGCGGTGTATCCGGGAGCCTTGTAAAATTGAGCAGCAGTAGGGCACGTCAGGCAGTTTTCCGATTATGAAAAAGTTTCCCTTATTGACACGGTTTCTTGACAGAATAATTTTCGTTTTCCTGGACTGGGTGTTTCCAAAGGATAACAGGATAATCGTATTCGGTTCAGCGGCCGGGAGGGCATTCAATGGAAATCCCAGAGCCGTGTTCGATTATGTGGTCGCCAGCAAACCCGATTACAGGCCCTATGTTTTTCTTAGAGATGATGTCGTCGAAGACGAACAGTATGCACCATTGGAAAAATACCTGATTTCGAATAAAACATTGAGACACAGGTTCATACTCCTTAAGGCCAGGACACTTGTAGGTGCGCACGGACAGGCTGATTTCGGGGTTCGTTCCTGGTCGTACAGAAAGATTTTCATACAGACATGGCACGGCAGGGGCACAAAGGACGATGGATTCGCCTTCAGCAAGTATCCGAAAAAGTCCATAAGAAATCTGAAAAAGCATAATCGACTGGTAACTGCATTCATAACCGCTTCGAAAGTGGACAGCGGGGAAAAAGCAAGATGCTTCAATATCAACGATAGAAAGCTGTTTCCCCTGGGCTATCCGAGGAATGACTTTCTGCTGAAAAAACACATTGGACCGGGCGTTCTTACACAGGGTCGCCTTCCACATTTCAACAGGGTTGTTCTCTATTCACCGACGTACAGGCCCTATGCTGACAGTGTATTTTTTCCCTTTGAAGACTTCTCTGTCGATGAGCTCAATGCTTTCCTTGAAAAACACGAAGCCATCATACTGTTGAGACCCCATATCAACGACAGAGGCAGGCATTCGTTTGATGGCCCCAGAATAATCGACTTCGGATTTGATGTCTGCCCGGACGTGAACCAGGTGCTTCCTGAGGTCGACATCCTCATGACCGATTACTCGTCCATATTCCTTGATTTTCTTCTCATGGGGAAGCCGATTGTTTTTATTCCTTACGATCTGAAGGAGTATGAGAGTCACAGAGGTTTTCTTTACGGGGATTATGATTTCTGGACACCGGGCTACAAGGCTCACACGTTTGCCGGACTTATGGAAGAAATGGCGAAGCAATTTTCCGGCAGGGACGGATATAGAGAAGAAAGGGCCGTTTTCAACAGATTCTTCAACTCAGGCCAGTCCGATAACTCCTCCGGGAAGGTATTCCGATTGATAGAGGAATTGCTTCAAAAATACTGAATGGGAGGAACTATGAACTTCCCGTGCTTCTGGAGGAAAATGATATGAAAAAAAGAGGCATGATTATGATCTGGATGCTTGTTTTTATGGTTATGACGCTCAGTGCCTGTTCTACGAGCAAGGGTGAGCGACCGGATGGCGAATCCGACGCCGGTATGGATGCAGCCGCAGATTCAGGCGCTGGAACCGGAGACACTGACACCGACACGGATACGGACGCCGATACCGACACGGATACGGATTCAGACTCAGACTCGGACAGCGATGCTGGCGGCGGGCCTGAGGGAGACGTATGCAGCAATCCGTACGTGGTAACGGGAACGACCTACAGTCTTACGGAACCATGGATAAATTATACTCATACGTCTGATCTGGGGTCAGGCTGTACAAACGCCCCGGGACCCGATGTCTGGTTCAGGGTGAATATACCGCCCGGGGATACCCTGACCGTTGTTGATAATGGAATTGCTACAACTTTCATATCCTCGGTTAATTCGTGTACGAACCAGACATGCTATCCCAACGCGGTTCTGAACAGCCTTGAGTATATGAACAGCGGGTCAGGTACGCTGACGCTTACTGTTGTTGTTGCATCAGTATTGGCGGCCCCCACTGGCAGTTTTGATATCAGCATCAATGTTGGCGAGCCGCTTCTTCCGGATGCCGGTTCCTCTTGTGATAATCCCATTGTCGTAACAGGGGATTCGTATACCCTGAATACCGAGCTCGCCCGCTTCGGAAACACCTTTTCCGGTCCTGGATTCTGTTCCATAAACAACGGAGACGACGTATGGTTCAGGGTAGACCTGCCCGCAGGGCACAGGGTCAGACTTGAAGAAAAAAGCACAAGCCTGGATGCCGTTGTCAGCATAACGGATTCCTGTCCTGCTTCGGATTGTCTTGCAAGCAGCGACACGCCCGAAACGATTTCCTACTATAATGTTACCGGCGCCACCCGTACGGTTTATCCCGTTGTCAGTGCATACTATGCATTTGAACTGGCACCTGCTGATATCGAGATTACCGTTGATGACTTTTCAGCGATGAAGGGCGTAAGCTGCAGTTCTCCCATTGAGATGGATGCTGGAACGCTTTCCTTCAATGCTGACCTGACCGAGTATCCCGACAGCTTTTCTGATCCCGGAACCTGTATTTATAATTCCGGAAATGATGCATGGATAGGTGTATACCTGCAGCCGGGTGATTTTATGGAGGTGGTGGAATCAAGCACGGATTTTGATGCAGTGCTGCATCTTGTTGATGAGTGTGATGCAGGCGACTGCCTTGAAAGCAGCGATACGCCCGATGAAATCAGTTATGTCAATGATACCGGCTCAGAACAGAGAGTGTACGTTATCGTAAGCGCCTACTCATCAACCGAAGATTCTGCGGCGGACGTGGATATTACAATCACTCAGCTTCCCGAGGGTGAGAACTGTGCCAATCCCATTGATTTAGGTGCTCTTGAGCCGGAACCCGTGGATGCAGGACCTGATGCAGCGGTGGGAACCACGGAATTCAACTTTACCGCAGACATTTCAACTTACAGTGATTTTCTGGACATGACGGGTACGGACTGCGATACGGTAATAACAGCGGGTAACGAGATAATCTTCAGCTATGCCATTCCCGGTAACAGCGCCCTGAATATTCAGGAAACAGGCAATGCGAGCATGGGTATAAAGATCATCAAGGACTGTTCCGGAAGCGCGGCCTGTGTTCTGACCCGATCCGATGTGGTTACCGACATTCTTTATGAAAATTCATCAGGCTCTGCCGACTTTATCTATATTGTGCTTGAGCCCCGTACAACGAACGTCAACACGGGTGTGGATGTTACTTTCACCAGACCTTATTAAGCCTCCCGAACACCGTTAATCCCCGCCGGCACTTGATTTCCCGATCATTCGTACACACATTATAGATAAGGGGGGAATTCTTAAAAAAGAGGCTTAAGCATATTTCAAGGGTGGTGATATGAGATGCTTCGGAAAAAATTTATGCTTGGTCTGCTCCTTTTCTCTATAAGCACGCCTGCATTTTCGAAAACCAGGCTTACGGAACAGGATGAGGATCCCGAACATATCATGAGTTCTTTCGGTGACGTGGATGCGGGCGAAACCAGCCTGATCAGGGAGATGCTGAGTCTCGACTGGAGCGAAATAGAGAATAAACTCAAGCAGATGGACTGGCCTCAGATTGAATATCTTTCAGGCACTCTTACTGGCGTGATCTTTGAGGTCCAGCATGTTGCAGATGCGGCATTAAAGCTCAGAAACGGCGGGGATCCTGATGACGACGAGAAGATGTTCATAATCCTGATGGCTGAAAAATACGGAATAGACAACCCGGATGCATTAAGAAGGACTATTGATAAAGAAACATACGGCAGGAATGATTCGAAGTACCTTATTCTCAAGATACAGGAAATTTTCAAACGACAGCGTCGCTGTGCAGAACTTTTTGTAAAAATCCAGACATGGCTTTTAAAGAGGATCCCCGGTATGAATGTAACGTATTCGCCCCACAACCTGCTTAAGATAATTATTCACAAGAGAAGGCTTATCAGATCATTTGAAAACGTTGCAGAAGCCCTGAGAAATTACGAATCCACCTTCGAGTAAGCGCCAGTCCCGCACAATCAGTAAAGTTGTAACCCCTGAATGCACGTCATCGTGGATTTTGGTTCAAAGAAAGTGTATTATTACAGAAGTATCACAAGGAGGGCGCTATGCCGTTAAAGTTATTGATTACAGTAATGCTCCTTTTATCAGGAGTATGGGGCTGTGAGTCTGAAAGCGGGATTAATAACGATGGCGTGGATGATGAATCGCACAGCGGTTCTGATACTGACAGCGACAGCGACTCGGACGCTGATGCAGACACCGACACGGACGCCGACACCGACACGGACAGCGATACGGACTCGGACACCGATTTTGATGAATGCGCCGGCATCGAAGAAAGCGCCGAGAACGAAATGCTGCCCGTGGACATCATTTTCCTGGTCGATACGTCTGCATCCATGATGCAGGAGACACTCGCCGTCCGTAACAATCTCAACAGCTTCTCGCAGCAGATAATAGATGCCGGAATTGACGTTCACATAGTGATGATTGCCGAGACCGGCGGTTTTCTGGGAAACCCTATGATTTATGTCTGTATAGAGCCGCCCCTTGGAGCAGGCAACTGTCCGGGCGGTCCTGATACCAATCTGCCCACATATCTTCATATTACAGAGGACGTCGGAAGCACGGACAGCCTTCAGGTCTTTCTTGATACCTATGATCAATGGAGCCAGCAGCTGAGGCCGGACAGCACGAGGCATATCGTGGTGGTTTCCGACGATAACTCGGCAATGGGAGTGGATGATTTCCGCGACAACCTTACCGCCCTGAGCCCTGTCTTTGATGAATTTATATTCCACGGAATCGTATCGGCAAACGACTGCCCTGCCGCTGCTTCCGTGGGCCAGGTCTACATGGACCTGATCGATGAAACAGGCGGAGTGCTCGGAAACCTGTGCCTGCAGCAGTTCGCACCCGTTTTCGACGAGATATCAAAGAACGTTAACAAGGTTGCCATGTCCTGCTCCTGGGAAATCCCGGATCCGCCGGACGGCGAGGTTTTTGACAAAGATATGGTTAATGTAGAAGTCGAGATAGACGGCGTAAAAGAGCAGATAAATTATGTGGATGATCCTGCCCTGTGCAGCCAGGTAGAGGACGGCTGGTATTACGACGACGCCGACGACCCTGCAAAAATTCTCGTCTGCCCACAGACCTGCGACAGTTTTCAGGAGGCCGAAGATGTGGCACAGGTGACAATCATATTCGGCTGCGAGACCATTCCCGCCGAGATCGAATGACAGCACTGTTGAGAGGGTCTGTTAACACAGATCCATATGAGGGCTTTATCTCTTGGAATACTGGTATTTCTTGCGGGCGCCCGGCTGACCGTATTTCTTTCTTTCCTTGATTCTCGAGTCCCTTGTCAGGAAACCGGCCTTTTTAAGGACATCCCTTCTATCCGGCACTGCGGATACAAGAACTTTTGCGATGCCGTATTTAATCGCATCGGCCTGGCCTGAAAGACCACCACCTCTGACAGTTACGTTAAAGTCATATTCTCCCATTGTATTGGTCAGCTCCAGTGGCTGTATTAGGAGCATTCTGGACGTAGCCCGGAAGAAGTAATCTTCCAGGGTTCTGTTGTTAACGGTGATAACGCCCGAGCCAGGTGTCATCCACACCCTGGCTACGCAGGTCTTTCTTTTTCCGGTTGAATACCAGCGATTCTCGATATTTTCCATTTAAGAGTAACCTCTTGTCTATAATTCCAGTTTGCGGGCGTTCTGCGCCCTGTATCCGTGTCCGGGCAGTTCGTCCCGGTGTACCTTCAGTTTGGTGAGCATCTGTTTTCCCAGCTTGGTTTTCGGAAGCATTCCCATTACCGCTCTGCGGAAAAGTTCCTCGGGCTGTTTTTTCAGCAAATCTCCTGTTCTGACTTCCCTGAGACCGCCCGGCCACCCGGTGTGATAATATTTGACGTTGTTTTCCACTTTGCGCCCGGTCAGCCTGATCTTCCCGGCGTTGATAACGACAACGTAATCACCCGTATCCACATGAGGTGTATATATGGGCTTTTCCTTGCCCATGAGGATGCGGGCCACTCTGCTGGCGGCGCGTCCAAGCACCTTGTTGTCGACATCCACGATGTGCCAGGACTGCTCGAAACTTCCTTCTTTCGCGCTTTCGGTCCTCATATCGTACCTTCCTGTATTCCCTGATTCATAATAACGGCAGCAGGGAACCCCCTATCTAACGAGTAAAAACTACCGTGTCAAGATGAATAAGCCTGAGAGAAACCATTTAACTCCTTAATATTCCTTCTATTCCTCGAAAAGGATGTTCCATTTGCCGTTATAGAATTCAGTGTCGTATTCTTTTGCGACGTTAACGAGATTCAGTCTGCCGACGGCTTTTTCGATGATTGTGGATTTTATTTCGCCGCCCTGGAAGCATACCATCCGGCCGAACTGCTTGTGCTCCAGCAGATTCATGGCAGATATCCCGAAGTTGCGTCCCATTCTGCGATCATAGGCGCTGGGCGTGCCTCCCCGCTGCAGGTGGCTCAGAACCATGCTTCTGGTTTCCAGCCCGGTTTTCTCGGTAATGGTTTTTGCCAGTTGTTCTCCTATGCCTCCAAGTGTCAGGTGCTTGAACTGATCTTCCTTGTGATTCCTGTAGACCTGTTCCTTGCCCGTTTCCTTGGCTCCTTCGGAAACGACAACAATACTGTATCTGCGACCCCTTGAGTACCTGTTTTCGAGCAGCTCACATACCCTGTCCGATGAGAAATCATGCTCGGGTATGAGTATTATGGGTGCTCCTGCGGACATTCCGCCCTGCAGTGCGAGGTGACCGGCATGGCGGCCCATTGTTTCCACTACGAATACGCGTTTATGCGAGCCGGCCGTTGTCCTAAGCCTGTCGATCTCCTCGGTTATGATATTGACGGCGGTTTCAAAGCCCAGTGTGTAGTCAGTTCCCCACAAATCCTTATCGATTGTCTTGGGAATGGCGATTACGGGAACTCCGAGGCCCCAGAATTTTGCGGCGACTCCGAGCGTGTCTTCACCACCAATGGCAACGAGGCATTTTATCCCTATTCTTTCCAGGTTTTCCAGCACGGTCCTGTGCTGATCGTTGTTTTCATCAAAGGGGTTGGTTCTGGAAGTGCCCAGCATAGTTCCGCCCTGTCGGTCCCATGTTCTGATCATTCCTGTTTCGAGAACTGACAGGTACTGGCCCGTCTGCATGGGAAGATATGGCTCGACGATCTTGTTGGGATCACATTCTACAAGACCCTTCCATCCGTCCTTGATGCCGATGACCTCGATATCCTCGCCTGTTCCCGGGAACTTTATTGATGAAGCTGCTTTGGTTACCCATTTGATGGCGGAATTGAGGCCTGGTGCATCTCCTCCCCCGGTCAGTATACCGATACGCTTCATTTGATCACTTTCCTTGTCACCCCCGCAACAGGTTCATGCTCCTTGAACTCTGAATATGAACCGTTTCAAGTCATGGATACGGCCATATTCCTTCTGCGGCCATGATCTCCACGTGGAGTATTAAGTCAAGTAAAGTTTCAATTTGATAGTTTATTTGCAAAATGTACGAAAATAGTTATTTGTAATAGTTCGAAGAACAAATCAGGCCGCAGGGCGGGCCCGCGGTTCTGATTCAGGTACAGGAGGTAAAATGGCTCGAAGCCCGGAAAAGGGAAACACGATCACGAGAAGAAACTTCCTTCGTTACGGTTCCGGCTTTGTGCTCGGATCGGCTTCCGGACCACTGCTTATGACGTGTTCGGGATCCAGCGCGAGCGAGGCCGGCAAAGGCACCCCGGAAAAGACACCGGACTGCTGGAAGGATCTTGATCCCGAATTTGACCTGCTCGAGCATCTTCACATGGCTGATGTCAGTCACCATGGACTCTTTATCGAAATGGGAAGCCCGGCAAGGCACAAGTTCACTATGGGAGACTGGATGTGCGGATGGGATATGCAGACGGAAACCAACGGTGTTTCATTTTGTTATGCAACCCACTCGCCGGGAAGGATATTCTTTCACCTGGATCATGCTTCGCCGCTGCATATGATTTTTAAGATACGCCCGGAGGGCAACCGGAAAATTTCGGTTTACCTGAATGAACAGCCCCTTCGGCGACTTGATCTCAAGTCCGACGACTGGGAGGAATACGCTATTCAGGTTGATGCATCCAAGTCCAGGAAGGGCGAGAATTATCTGAAATTCGTTTATTCGAAGTCTTCGAAAAAAATACACGGGCAGAGAGTGGGTTTTGCAATTGAATCCATCCGTATCTGTGAAGGATCAGACAAAACCGTAACCGGAGCGGATTTTTCACCTCCGAGACAGGCGCTTTTAAGGCAGACGGTGAAAATAAAGGAAAGCGAGCTTGATGCTCTAGTGCTTCCGGCACCTGCAATGGCTTCGTATTACCTCGAGCTTGAACCTGATGCAAAGCTGGGATTCAGCCTCGGGAGCAATTCAGGGGCGAAAACCGATCTTACTGCAAGAGTTACCGTTACCGATGCGGGAAGCGGCAGGGAGTTGGAAGTGGTTTCAACCAGAATAGAGGGTGACCGTGGATGGAACGACAAGGTCGTTTCGCTGGAAAAGTTTTCCGTTCGACTGGTAAGGATTGATTTTGAGGCACAGGGAAAGGGCAGGGCGGTTTTCGGACGGCCCGCAGTCCTCAGGGATAAACCCCGTATAAGTTCCAGCGACGGCAGGGAAGCTAAAAATCTCGTCATCCTCCTGATCGACACTCTCAGGGCGGATCACGTGGGTGCAATGGGTGCAAAGCGCGTCAAGACTCCGGCCCTGGATCGCTTTGCGAAGCAGAGTGTAAAATGCAGTAGATGCCAGGCGCCCGCAAACTGGACAAAACCCTCATGCGCGACCGTTCTGACGGGTCTTTACCCCGACACTCATCTCACGCGGGGAGACAAATCAAGGCTCAGCAAGTCCTTCAGGCTTATTTCCGAGATGGTCAAGGAGAAGGGTTTTTCCACGGCCGCGTTTATTGCAAACGGATATCTCGCATCCGAGTTCGGGTTCAACCGCGGCTGGGACAAGTATGTAAATTACATACGCGAGGAAAGACGTACAGAAGCCGAGCACGTTTTCAAGGAAACCGCCGAGTGGATTGAGAGCGTTAAAGACAAGCGTTTCCTGGCTTATATCCAGACCATTGATCCGCATGTTCCGTATGACCCGCCCAAGAAGGATCTGGCCCTGTATGATGCAGAGCCGTACGAAGGTGTCATACGGCCGCGCAGCACCGGGCAGCTGCTGGAGGAGTACAAGAAGAAGAGGGTTTCTTTCAATCCCAGGGACAGAAAGAGACTTCATGCCCTTTACAACGGGGAGGTCACCTACCATGACAGGTACCTGGACAGGTTCATCAGGAAGCTGGCGGATCTGGATCTGCTTGATGATACCCTGATTGCGGTGTGTGCCGATCACGGGGAGGAGTTTTTCGAGCACGGGTCGGTAGGTCACGGGCATACACTGTTCCAGGAGCTGCTTCATGTCCCCATGTTTTTCCGGCATCCGGAGTTTGCGCCTGCCGGAAGTGAACTGAGTCAGGTGATGAGCCTGGTGGACATAGTACCAACCATGCTTGATGCGGCCGGGCTTCCGCTTCCCGACGAACTCGAGGGCAACAGCCTGCTGCCGCTTTTCAGCGGAGAGCGGCAGAAAAGACCGGTTGCGGGTTTTTCGAGCTTCTGGAGCGAACCGGATTCCAGGAATCTTTCGTGGTCGGTACGCATGAATAACTGGAAGCTGTATACGAAAGGCCCGGCACGAACATATCTGTACGATATTGTGAATGATCCGCGTGAGAAGAAGGACGTGGATGACGACAAACCCCTGGCGCTGAGAGCGGGAAGGATATACCTGGGGCAGTTTATCGGGGCCCCGGACAAGAAGAGATGGAACAGGATCAGCGCAGCCGCGAAGATACCGAAAAAGAAGAAAGAGGAAGAAGCCGAGATTCCCAGTGATCTCAGGGAGCAGCTCAGGGCCCTGGGTTACATCAACTGATTTACAGGTATGAAGCGTAGCCCTTGATTACGTGGTAATTTTTCTGCACCGCGGTTTTTCCGCTGACCGAAGGGCCGTGTCCCGGGCAGATGTGTTCCACATCATACTTTTCCACTTCGGTGATGCTTTCGAAGAGCTGTTTCGTGCTTCCGCCCGGAAAGTCGGTACGTCCAACGCCCTGATCAAAGATCAGGTCACCGGTAATGAGGACTTTTTCATCCAGATGCAGCAGGCAGACATGGCCGGGCGTGTGTCCCGGAGTATGAATGACCCTGATGTTGAAACCTTCGAGATCGAGCTTTCCCTCTTTCATGCTGATGTCGATGTCAGCATCAGGAGCCTGGCCCTGGAACATGAGATACAGCATTCGTCCCTCGTTCGTATGATATTCAAGCTCCTTTTCGCCGATTCCGATCGGAATGTTCAGATCACTGAACACGGGAACCGACTCAAAGTGATCCGGATGGCTGTGCGTGAAAAGTACGGCAGTCGCCGTATCCAGCGGAAGTTCCATCTGGTGAAGCGCGCCGAGCACCGAGCCGAGATGCCCGAGATGGCCCGGGTCAATCAGGATCCATTGGTCGCCTTCTCCCCTGATTACATAAGCGTTCGAGTTGTTTTCAAAACCCTCCCACAAAAGAGCGGTCACGCTTTTTGATACTTCGTGTATGCGAACGTTCTGTTCGTGCTTTGTGCGAAGCAGGAGCTCGGCGGGTATCTCCATTTCCTTTCCTTTGAAATCAACCTTCACCATTCGTGATCCCGGATTCTTGAGAGGAAATTCGATTACGGTGCCCTCGATTCCCTTGAGTTCGCCGTGCTTTGTTCCTGTGTAGATTACGGGTCCTTCGTTGTCCAGCCAGAGAAAACGCATTGTCTTTTCTGTCTCTCCTTTCCGCTCGCAGGATTCTGAGCAGCAGGTTTGAGCCAGGCAGCATAGAACCATCAACGCCCGGCAGTGGAGCTGAAGGGAGTCGAACCCTCGGCCTCTAGAGTGCGATTCTAGCGCTCTCCCAGCTGAGCTACAGCCCCTCATAATCATTCGGTCGGGGCGACAGGATTTGAACCTGCGACCTCAAGCTCCCAAAGCTCGCGCTCTTCCAGGCTGAGCTACACCCCGAACCGCAACGCGATGCACAATGTAGTGGTTTCTTGAGCGCAAATCAAGACTTCAGAGAAAGCAGTCCCGGGAAACATGTGCGGTGTTATTTATAAGGCAGGTGTTCCTGGCGGATCATTTCAGAAAGAGCATCGAATTCAGGATCCTTGTGTATGAGAACGGCATTATGCCTTTTTGCAAATGCGGCGATAAGTGCATCGGCAAATGATACATCATGCATGGCCTTGAATTCCGATGCGCACAGCAGGGTTGGTTCGTCGATTTCCCATATAAAATCCGCGGGCAGCTGTTTCAGCATTGCGTAGCGCAGATCCGCCACATCCTGTCCCTGTTCCCGGAAAGTTACATAATGCGTTTCGAGCAGCACGGTAAAAGGGATGATCACGCTCCGGCTGCGTATGATGTTCTGCACTCTTTCCGCTCCGGCTTCGTCTTCCATCAGAGTGAAAACAGCGGAGGTATCAAGCAGGAATTTATCTTTTTTGCGATTCACGCTTCTGGTCTTTCTGTCTTTCATTTATGAGTCTGTTTAGGAGCTTTTCGCCTTTTGCGCATCCCCTGAGTTCAGTCAAAACGTCCCGGGGCACTGGAATTACCTTGATGATTTCACCGTCATCAATCCATTCAAGCATGTCGCCGCCCCTGATCCCGTAACGTTTGCGTATAACTGCAGGTACAACCGTCTGTGCTCTGCTGGTAACCGTTGTTTTCATAAATAATGCCTCCATTACACATCTTACATGCAAGAAGGCATATTTACAAGTCATTTATATTATCTGCATTGTAAATACGAAAAATGACATGATTACGGGTCAAGCAGTTCCTCAATGTCGATGAAGCCTGCGAGCAGCTCGCCTGCAAGGTACATCTGAAACCGGTGATCGCATCGTGAGGGTTTTCTTAAAAAGCTGTTTACTACAGTGCCGTTGTCCAGCCTCCGGCGGTGGGGGTCATCCGGATCGAGGTAGATTTTTTTCAGCATGCTTCCGACTTTTCCCACCGCGACTTTCCGCCAGCCCCTGGATCTTACTACAACGGCGGCTGCGCAGAACCAGTCGTCGTCCTTTCCGTTTGAGTTCACATCCCTGATGTTGTGAAAAAGCACGATGTCACCGGCTTTGATCCTTCCTGTTCCATGATAGGCCTTTTTCCTTTTCGCGATGGCTGCGAGCTTATCTATTCCATCCGAAGGCTTCCAGCCGATCCTGGATTCAAGGCGGGCTCTTTCAAGTATCGAATCAAGTGCGCCCGCGGTCGACAGGTTTTCTCCAGCCTTGTTTTCGAGCATATTGTACGCAGCTCTTACGATCTTTTTCCTGTCCGACTCATGCACGTTACCGCTGTCCTGCTTCGCACTTTTATCTTTGAGCATGCCGGCTGTGGATACAGGGTGTACAGCGGCTGTGTTCGCGACGCTTCCAGCGCCGCATGCCGCGCCGTATCCTGATAATAATAAACACATCAGCAATGTAGTGTACAGACTTCTCATAACTTACATTATACTACAATAGACCAGACAAGGCAAAATCAAAAACTAATTAATCATATCAATATGTTATATGATTTTTATGTCAGGATCTGAAGTGCTGCTTTGAGAGTGCCGGAAAGTCCTGCCGTTTATTCAGGTCCGGGATTATCTGAATTTTTCACAGACCTTGATGAGTCCTTTTTCAGAACGCGCCAGTAGCAGTAGACGACGAGGGAGATGATGGCGGTCCAGGCGATTGCCATGAAGGCCCATCCACCCGTCGTCATCTGTAATGCCGTTTCTTCCATCTCAGTCTCTACCCTTTCTGCCAAAGGCCTTTCGCGTAAGGATCACGAACAGGATGAATATTGAGATCATGAGCACGCGGGCGCCCCAGCGGCCGAGTATTTCGCCCGTGTTGCCTGCATCGACATGGCTCATGGCCAGGTACGGAATCCCGTCCTTTACAAACCAGACCATGAGGAGAACTCCCAGAAAAACGGGTGTTACGTACTTGATAATGTATTTGAAAACGATCGGAACCCGCATGTCCGCGCCCTTGTGTATTTCCTTCCATGCTTTATCCATCCCCAGGACCCATGCAAAAAGGACCACTTCGATAAAGGCGAGAACGACCAGGAAAAACGTGCCCACCCAGAAGTCCATTTCGTCCAGGAAGCCGTATCCCAGGAAAAGCGCCACAAGCAGCCCTCCCGTGAGGATTATTGCGCCCACTACCCATGCGGCCTTGTTACGCGTCATCCCAAGTTCGTCCTGAAGAAAGGACATGGTCGGTGAAGAGAGCGCCACGGACGAAGTTATGCCGGCAAAGAACAGGAGCAGGAACCACAGGAAACCGAAGAACCATCCGCCGTACATTTTCTGGAAAACAATGGGAAGCGCCTGGAACGCCAGGTTGTAAGATCCGGAATTCGCGATCGCGACTGTTTCCTGGAATCCGAAGAATGCAAACGCAATTGGAATCGCGAGTGATCCTCCCAGCACCACTTCGACGAATTCGTTTGTCGCCGAGGTTGTAAGTCCGGTCAGGGCGATGTCGTCCTTTTCTCTCAGATAGCTTGCATAGCAGTGAAGGTGCCCGGCGCCCAGGCTCAGGGTGAAGAATATCTGTCCCGCGGCCGCCAGCCACACCGTGGGTGATGAGAGCGCGCTGAAGTTGGGGTTCCAGACAAAGGCAAAGCCTCCCCAAACGCTGCGGTCCGGATACGCCGGGTCAGGAGTGCCCAGGGTAAAGACGCGGATCACGAGCACCACGGCCATGATAAAGAGCAGGGGCATTGCGATCTTGGCCAGAATTTCGATGCCTTTTGAAATACCCCTTCGCAGAATCCATACGTTGATAACCAGGGTGACAAGGAAAAACAACAGGGCGACCCCGATGCCCGCAAAATGCTGATTTTTCTCGACACCCTGGAATGCATGGAGAAAAGCGCCCATTCCCTCGCGCGTCTGAATGCCGAAGTAGGATTTGTTGATTGAGAAAATGCTGAAGGCGAGCGTCCATGATTCCACGTAGAGATAAAAGATGACGGTTGCCAGCGTAATCAGGATGCTGAATACGCCCAGGTAGCGGGCGGCCGGGTGCTTCCACAGGGTGTAAAAGCCTCCGGGCAGGGATCCATGTCCGTGAATGCCCCCGCGTCGGCCGATGGCCCACTCTACCCACATGAGCGGGATTCCGAGCAGCAGAAAGGATATGAAATACGGGATCATGAAGGCGCCGCCGCCGTTCTGCGCGGCCTGTGTCGGGAATCTGAGGAAATTTCCAAGCCCGACCGCGTTCCCGGCCATTGCGAGTATCAGCCCGATACGGGTGGCCCAGCGGTCTTTGTGCGGATTTCCCACGGTTAACGCTCCCTTGAATCAGCAAAGCGTATTAGCCGCGAGCCGGGACTGTCAATCCCAATCCGGGTGCCAGACACCACGACAGGGCGCAGGGTGCCAGACACCACGACAGGGCGCAGGGTGCCAGACACCACGACAGGGTGGCTGCAAACTGTGTCAGAGATAAAATCGCCTTCAGATTCTGCCAATATTAAAATCGGTTGTCATGAAATGAGAATGACATTCCATCCGGGGCCGTGATAATATTCAAAACGCCGGGAGATTCTGAGTATGGATATGCATGAAGACACAGAAATGGATCTGGCGCGAGTTCTGGACATAATTGTCGATGTTATCGGTCCGGACAGGATTTATCTTTTCGGCTCACAGGCCAGGGGAGATCAAAATCCTGACAGCGACTACGATCTCCTCGTAGTCGTGTCGGATGATATAGCTGATTGTCGCAAGCACAGCCGGAGAGTGTACGAAAAGCTGTGGAAAACGGGCATCGCAGCAGACGTCATCTTATTCACGCGTTCACGTTTCGATAGTCGCCGTCATATTGCTGCTTCATTGCCGGCTACTGTACTGCGCGAGGGGAGGATTGTTTATGACGCATGATCCGGAGCGCGTTTCCGAGGTTCGCGCATGGATTGTCAAGGCGGTCGAAGACCTTCGTGCTGCAGAGGTGTTGCTGAAACTTGAGGAGCCGCTGAACGGCGTGGCATTGTTCCATGCGCAGCAGGCAGCTGAAAAGGCCATGAAGGGATTTCTCTGCTGGCATGATCAGCCCCTGAAAAAGACCCACAATCTTATTCCTCTGGGAAAATCATGCGTTCAAATAGATGCTTCTCTTGAAGCATTCCTGCGTCCGGCTGCAAAGATGACGGACTATGCATGGCAGTATCGTTATCCAGGCGAGCCTGCTGAGCCGGAGATCGAGGAAGCATTGGAGGCGGTTTCTATCGCCCGGGTTGTAATCAAAGCTGTTCTGGATCGACTTCCTTCTGATATCGCAATCGGGATTTCCCTAACCTAGAAACCCAGTCCGGGTGCCAGACCTAATTGATCCCCAGAAAAACTGAGGAAGTGTCTGTTTCCAGGCATGACATTTTTCCTTTGAGTTGTTGAAGGGTTGCGCGAAGGTCCATATGACAGATAAGGCGATGCTCCTCGCGTAGAATT
>Ga0272442_10004268_pt1 | contig 19643 bp, 17 predicted proteins | sample SSMForm2O_FD_200262 | JGI IMG/M metagenome (GOLD analysis project Ga0272442, IMG submission 200262) | Marine sediment archaeal communities from Little Sippewissett salt marsh, Falmouth, MA, United States - SSM-Form-2O | ecosystem: Environmental > Aquatic > Marine > Wetlands > Sediment ... | reverse complement strand
CCTTGAGCGAAGCACCACAGACCACCCGGGTGTTGCTGGTCGATGACGACCTGACCGTGTCCGACGTGATCCGCAAGACGCTGTCCGAGGAGGGTCACGACGTCTGCTGCTGCGACAGCGCGGCACAGGCGATCGAGCAACTTAGCAACGAGTATTTCCCGGTGGTCATTACCGACCTGCATCTGCCCGACGGCTCGGGCACCCGGATCCTTCAGCACAGTCTGAAGCTGCACCCGCAGGCCGCCGTCATCGTGGTCACCGGCGATTCGCACTTCGCCACGGCCACCGAGGCGATCGAGCAGGGAGCCTTCGACTATATCCCCAAGCCGTTCGAAGCCAGCAAGATCTGCTTCCTCGTCCGCCAGGCGCTGGAGCGCCACCTCCTGCTGGAGCGGTGCCACCACCTCCAGGAGATGGCTCTGGCCGATCCGCTGACCGGGCTGGGCAACCGGCGGCGGTTTGAGACGGCGCTGAAGGCCGAGGTGTCGCGGAGCGAGCGGTTCGGACATCCGCTCTCGCTGCTGGTGGTGGACATCGACGACCTGAAGTCCTGCAATGACGCCTGGGGTCACGCGGCGGGCGATCAGGCCATTCGACTGATCGGCGGCGCCCTGGCCACCTCGGCCCGACAGATCGACCTGGTGACCCGTTGCGGCGGCGACGAGTTCGCCGTTCTGCTCCCGGAGACGCCGCCCGAGGGGGCGGCGGTGGCCGCAGGCCGCTACTGCCTGGCGGTGGCCAGCATCGAGGACGTGCCCAAGGGCCTCACCATCAGCGTGGGCCGCGCTACCTATCCCGACGAAATCACCTCCGCCGCCGAGCTGTTCGCCACCGCCGATGGCCGCATGTACGAGGCCAAGCGCGCCGGCGGCAACGGGTACCATCCGGAGTAGCTCTCTCCAGATCACGGCCGCGCGCCGCGGGCCCGCCGCGCGGGATTTCTGCGCCGGCACGGTGCCGACGCGGAACAGCGGGGGAGATGGTTCAGGGGGTGGCTTCGGCTTGCTTCACACCGTCGGCAATGGCGCGCCGCCTCGCCTGCTCCTCGCTCCGATCCGGTGCGAAGAGGTAGCTGAGCGCCATGGCCAGAATGCCCAGGAGGACCGCTCCGACGATGATCATCTTCTTGGTCGTCTCAGTCACGTCTTGCCCCTCGGCCGCGTGATTGCCGACGCATTGTAGCATCCCCGGGCGGCGAATCAAGGCCTTTCCGCCCGGGTCAGCGGGGCACCTTCTGGAGGTAGGCGGCGGCCCGGCTGATGTTGTTCGCGTCGGCGGCCAGGAACACCTTGTCGCCGGAACGCAGCTCCCGCATGCCGCGCGGGATGATGAACTCCTGCGTGTCCTCGCGGTAGATGCCGGCGATCACGCAGGCGCGGGGGAACGCCTCGTCGCGGGCGATGTCGGCCACCGTCTTCCCGTGGGCAACGGAGCCCGTTGGGATGACGGCGATGGTGATCGACGCCTTGCCGCCGCCCAGGCTCGCCACCTGGCGCAGCTCCGGCTGCTCGATCTCCAGGGCCAGCTGGTTCACGAACAGGTCCACGATGTTGATGACCGTGGTCACGCCTGCGGTCTTGTAGGCGGCCTGGTATTTCTCGTTGCGCATCCGGGCCACGATGCGGGGGACCTCGGCGTTGCTGGCCAGCACGGCGAAGGCGAGGTTGTCGGCGTCGTGCGGCATGACGGCGACCGCCACGTCCGCCTTGTCGAGCCCGGTTTCCTCGAGGACCTCGATGTCGGTCGCGTTGCCCAGCCGGACCAGGGCCCCGGTCCGCGCCGCGATCCCCTCGCACACCGAGCGTTCCTGGTCCACCACCACCACGTCGTGCTTGTGGGCGATGAGGGCCCGGGCCAAGGCCTGCCCGACCGCCCCGCCGCCGGCGATCACGATGTACATGATCCGTCTCCGCGAGATTCGAGACCGTTCTATTGCTTCATGACCATTGAGTCACGGGATTCGTCGAACGTCCGTCGAAATGACGAATGACAAATGACAAGTCAAATCCAAATGACCAAGCCGAAATGCCGGCCAACATCGGGGTCGCGTTGCCCTCCTCTCTTCATTTGGCTTTTGACATTTGAGCTTGATTTGACATTGGGGCTTCGACATTGGACATTCCAGCAGAAACCGGATTCCCAGAATCAAGAGTCACGGACCACTAGCGCAGCTTCAACATCGACAGCGCGGCCACGGCGAACGCGCCGGAAAGGAGCCACAACCGCACCGTGACCTTGCTCTCGCTGATGCCGCGATGCAGCCACGCCGAATGGAACGGCGCCCGGAAGAACACCCGGCGCCCCAGCAGCTTCAAGCCGACGTAGTCCTGAAGGAACGCCGACGCGATCTCGATGATGAACACCCCGCCCGCCACCACGAACACGGCCTCCTGGCGGATGAGGACGGCGACGGTTCCCAGCAGCGCCCCGAGCCCGAGCGAACCGGTGTCCCCCATCATCACCGTCGCCGGAAACGCATTGTACCACAAGAACCCGGCGCAGGCGCCCGCCCCGGCGCAGCACAGCACGGCCAGCTCCCCGGCGCCCGGCAGGTGGTGGTTGACGAACAGCCCCGTCTGGTCCGCATAGGGGAAGAACTGGAGGAATCGGGCGTAATCGGCGCGGCCGATGACGTACGCGAACACGGCCAGCACCACGAACACCAGGATGGACGGGACCGCGGCCAGGCCGTCCATCCCGTCGGTCAGGTTGACGGAGTTGGTCGACACCACGAGGAAGAACGCGATGACGGCGACGTTCCCCCAGCCCACGTAGTAGCCCAGCTTGGCGAACGGCACGTACACCGACCCGCGGACCGGCTCGGCGGCGACGGGCGAGGTGGCCTCGCTGAGCAGCGCCGCCGCCAGCGCCACGCCGATGGCGATCTGGACGGCATACTTGACGTGGCGCGACAGGCCCCGGTCGCTGCCGCCGTGGCGCAGCTTCGCCAGGTCGTCCGCCGCCCCCAGCAGGGCGCCGCACGCGCCCACCGCCAGCGCCAGCAAGACAAACCCGCTCCGCGGGTCGCACCACAGCAGCGCCGACAGGAGAATGGCGGGCAGCATCACCAGGCCGCCCATGGTGGGCACGGCCGACTTGCGGCCCGCGTCCAGCTCGCTGTAATGCCGGGCCTGCTCGCTGACCCCTCGGCGCCGCATCAACGTGATGAACCAAGGCATCACGACGTAGACGAGCAGGAACCCCGTCGCCGCGGCGCACGCCGCCCGGAACGGCTGCGACCGGAACAGCCGCAGGAACCGGAGCGCCCCCTCCGGCCGGTGGAACCATTCATAGAACAAGTAGAACATGCGGTTCGCCGCTCACGAGTTCTTCCTCAGCCAGCCCCACTTGAGGTGGAAGTATCGACGGCGGAGCGATTCGGCGGACGGAAACGGGCGGCCCTTCGCGGTGAGCTCGGCCAGTTCGAGGATGCTCTGGCGGAAGACCGACGTCGTCGCCGCGCCCTCGGCCAGCAGGTCGAGGCGTCGGATGGCCGCGACCGCGTCCTGGTCGAACTCCGGGCGCCGGGCGCCCATCTCCAGCGCCGCGACCGCCGCCTGGTGCCGCACCAGCCACGGCCCTCCGGCGGCGAGCCGAGCGAGCGCCTCGAAGCCCCGGCGGGTGACGGCCAGGGCGCCCAGCGCCTGGGCCAGCCCGGCCTGCACCTCGAAATTCCGCTCCCGCTCCAGCGCGTCGAGCAGCTCCGTTTCGAGCTCATCGGACTCCTGGGCCAACTCGGCCAGCGCCCGGGCGGCCTCGGCGCGGACCTCCCAGTACCGGTCGCCGAGCGCCCGGCGCAGCGCAGCGACGATCTCCGGCGTCCGCAGCCCGATTCCCGGCAGCAGCTCCGCACAGTTCCGCCGGATGATCCCCGCCTCGCCGCGCTCGGCCAGCTTGGCGACGAGGACGGCGTACAGCTCCTCGCAGCGGGTGCGGGCGATGATCTTGAGGGCGCAGTTGCGCACCTCCCACGAGTCGCTGGCCAAGAATCCCTGAATCGTCTCGGCCACGCCGTTGGTGGCCTCGGTGACGGAGCGGAGCATCCGCCCGGCCTCGGCCAGCTCGGCGCGGTATCGCCGGGGGCTCAGCAGGGCCTTGATGTTGCGGGCGATCAGGTTCATTCGGGCGGGCTCAGGTCCAGGTTCTGGGCGAACCGAATCCGCTTGACGATGGGCGGATGGCTGAACAGCAGAATCTCGGCCAGCTTGTTCGGGCTGACGTCGGCGAGGTTGATCGCCCCCAGCTTCTTCATCGCGGAGATGAACGCCTCGCGGTCGCCGGTGGCGCGCAGGGCATACTCGTCGCTCTGGACCTCGCGCCGGCGACTGTACCACTTTTCGAACGGCAGCACCCCGAGCTGGATCGCCGCCAGGACCGCGACCAGGATGGGGATCGTCTCCGGACTGCACACGGCGTTGGACACCGATCCGTACACCGGCTGGATGTCCAGCGCCGCGGTGGCCCGATGGAGGACGACGCTCCCGGTGTAGAGGCCCCCGACGCACAGAAGGCTGGCCCACGCGAAACCCTTGAGCAGGTGATGGTGGACGACGTGGCCGAGCTCGTGGGCGAAGATGACCGCGATTTCGGCGCGGTCGAACTTCGCCAGCAGCGTGTCGCCGAGGACCACCCGGCGTGCGGACCCGAGCCCCACCACCGCGGCGTTGGCCTTCTTCGTCTCGCGGGACAGGTCGATCCGGTACGGCCCGAGGATCCGGATGCCTGCCCTGGCCGCCAGGGGCGAGAGGCGGGCCTCGAGTTCGTCGTCCTCGATCCGCTTGAGCTTGTAGAACACGGGCAGGAGGATCTGGGGCGCGAACTTGGTCAGCACCCAGGTGAAGGAGATCCACACCGCGGCGGCGGGGATCCACCAGGTCTGCGGCCAGCGGCGCAGCATGGCATAGAAGGCGAGGACGACGGGGACGGCGATGACAAACGAGAAGATCCATTTCTTGATGCGGCGCGCCACCCACCGACCGAGGGTCTGGGTGGAGAGGCCGAACTGGTGTTCGAGGACGAACTCGCTGTAGAAGGTGAGCGGCAAGGTGACCACGAGGTATGCGAGCGAGAAGCCGGTGAAGTAGAAGAACACCGCCCAGAGGAATTGGTTGGGGCCGGCGATCTCGGTGGCCTCGCGTACGACGGCGGCCGACCCGCCGGCGATCATCGCGGCGAGGAAGCCGACCCCCACGGTGATGTGGGCGACGAAGAGGGCGTAGCGCCGGCGGGCGTAGCGCTTCACGTCCTCGATCGGTCGCTCGACCAGTCTCAGGTCTTCGTTGCCGTGTCCGTCGGACATCCGGGGGGCTCAGAAAAACTACCGCAGCCTGCGGAGAGCCTGCGGCGGGATTGCTGTGACGTCGAAGGGAGCCACGACTATGCTAGCAGTGCCCTCCAGCGCCCGCAAGCTTTATTTGCCCGGGGTGGCCGGTACATGAAACGGCCCTCGCGTGTGCGAGGGCCGTTCCATCGTGGGTTGTGTTTCCCGCCGCTCAGGAGCGCCGGCGCCGGCTCTTCCCGGCCAGCACACCCAGGCCGCCCAGAAGAAGCAGGCCCGCCGAAGGCTCGGGCACCGGGTTGTCCATCCGGGCCACGCCCTCGCTCAGATGGGTGCCGTCCAGCACCGCATCTACGTCCGGGGCGGAAACACTGGAGATGAAGTAAAGGAGCTGATCGTCGTCCGCGCCGTCGGTCTCGGCGACGGGCGTTATTGCGTCGGCGTCCGTGACATAGGCCTCGGCCGCGCCCTCGGCCGGTTCGTCAAAGACGAACGAGTCGACGGGGACACAGCCCTTGGGGGCGTCGGCCAGGCTCAGGGCGGAAGCGGGCGAGGCGGCCAGGGCCAAGGTCACCGTCGCGATTCCGATCAGGCAAAGCGTTCGCATCGCTTGCTCCCTAGTTGGCATTGCGCCCGTTGACGGTGCCGAAGGTCCACAGCAGGATACGGGCGTCCATCATCCAGGACATCCGCTTGATGTAGACCAGGTCGTAGGTAAGCTTGTTCTGGACGTCGTCGAGGCTCTCGTCGTACTTGTAGCGGACCTGGGCCAGGCCGGTGATGCCGGGCCGGACGGCGAGGCGCTGCTCGTAGTTGGGGATCTCGCGGCGGAAGCGGTTGACGAAGAAAGGCCGCTCGGGCCGGGGGCCGACGAGGCTCATCTCGCCGCGGAGGACGTTGAGGAGCTGGGGGAACTCGTCGATGTGGGTCTTGCGGAGGAAGCTGCCGAGCTTGGTGATTCGGCTGTCGCGCTTCCGGGCCCAGACGGGGCCGGTGGCCTTCTCGGCGTCGACGCGCATGGTGCGGAGCTTGATGATGTGGAAGAGCTTTCCGCCTTCGCCGACGCGGACCTGCTTGAAGAGGGCCGGGCCCTTGCTGGTGAGCTTGATGAGGGCGCCGAAGAAGAGAATAGCCGGGCCGAGGACGACCAGCAGGAGGCAGGTGCCCACGATGTCGAGAGCCCGTTTGATCTCGCGAAAACCGCGTCGTGCGAACCGGATCGTCAGCCCCGTCAATCCTCCGCCCATTACGGCCATCGTAATCGGCTCTGGCATCTGCTTGTCCTTTCGCTGCTCAGGTTGTCAATGCAAAGGGCTTTGCAGCAAAAAATATGCCCGCAAGACGTCAAAAAAGGCCGTAGGGGCCAAGCGTTGACGTAATGCGAACGGAGCTAACACCTTAGGAGCCTGGTTTTTACAGAAAAACTTGTGGGGTCAGAAAACGGCGGGACCGAGATGTTGCGCCAGCGCAACGCCGGAACAGGGGCGCGGGGCGGCGAAACACCGTAACTGGTTTCTGTGCAAGACGTTAGCCGGCGTGCATTTTGGGAAACATGACGGCCCGCGGGGCGTGGCCGCAACGCAACGCGGCGAGGCCGAAACAAGGGGCCTGGGTGAACGCCGGGGTGAGCGGGAGGTGGGTGCAAATCGGAAGGGGGAAGGAGCCGGGCGGCGGCGCGCCGAAGCCGGCGCGCCGGATGCCGTCCCTCCGGCACGGGGCCGGCCGGTCCAGGTCAGGCGGCGGGGCCTACTGCTTGCCGTTCTCCCAGAGCAGTTGCTCCAGGGACTGGAGTTGGATCGTGGGGCGCTGCTGGAACTGCACCGCGATGCCGCAAACACCTTGTTCCAGATGGATTTGCGACCATTCGCCCTCGATGCCATCTTCCGTCAGTTTCTCGACCCGACGGACCACCCCAGAGCCGACAAGTGTCAGATTTGGCTTCTCCTCCTCACGGCGCCCGGGCACGCCAATGCGGACCCACAGCGGGTCGTCCCGGGACACTTGGCCGACAGGAGCCTCGAAGTACACCCCGCCTGAACTGACGTTGCGTGTCACGCCGTTGAACAGTGACAGGCTGCCCTCGGGCTCCCTGGAGAATTTCACAGGCAGCGCGAGGCCGAGCCGTTTGTCACGGCGCTTGTCAGTCCCAGCGGGTGACATCGTCCCTCCTCCCCGTACGGGTAGCGTCCATCCGAGTTCCCTCCCAAGGTACATTCAGTGCGTCGACCGGACACTGAAGTGTGCAGCAATTCTCATGCCAGAATCCGGGCCAAGCCCGGTGGATTTTGGCACCGTGCATAACTTGTCGGCGGCGAAGAACTTGCGAGGCCCCCGGCCGTCGCGGCGAGACAAGGCGCTCGCCGCTCGCAAGGCCCGTGTGGACTCCAGACAACATGGTCCGCCGATAGCGCGTGATAAAAAGACACATGCCCCTCCCAAGGCTGCCGCCCGACCGCGCGGGACCGAACCTGCATTATGTGCCGGATGAACTCCCGGTACTGTCCCTCCCTTTTCGCTTGGCGTGAATCAGCCCGTACTCGATCGCGTCGAGCAACGCTTGGTAACTGGCCTCGATGATGTTGTGCGAGACGCCGACGGTCCCCCACTTCTGCCGGCCGTCGGTGGACTCGATGAGGACGCGGACATCGCTGGCCGTGCCGTGCGAGGTATCCAGCACACGGACCTTGTAATCGGTCAGCGCGATCTTCTTGATGTCCGGGTACAGCTCGGAGAGGGCCTTGCGGAGGGCGCTGTCGATGGCGCCCACCGGGCCTTTCCCTTCGGCGGCGGTGTGGATCTCGCGGTCGCCCAGGCGCACCTTGATGGTGGCCTCGGAGATCATCGTGCCGTCGTCGCGGCGCTCGCAGATGACGCGGAAGCCGCAGCGGTGGAACAGCTCGCGCCGGCCGCCGAACGTCTTCTTCATCAGCAGCTCGAACGAGCCCTCGGCGCCCTCGTACTGGTAGCCCTTGCTCTCCAGGTCGACCAGCTCGTTGGTCAGCTTCTCGATCTCCGGCGAATGCTTGTTCAACTGCTTTCGATACTTCGACGCCTTGTCGAGCATCGACGAGCGGCCGGCCAACTCGGAGATCAGGAGGCGCCGGCGGTTGCCCACCGAATCCGGGACGACGTGCTCGAACGAGCGCGGCTCCTTCCGCACGCCGTCGATGTGCATACCGCCCTTGTGGGCGAACGCGCTGTCGCCCACGTAGGGTAAGTTCCTCGGATGGGCGAGGTTGGCCAGCTCGCTGACGTAGCGGGACAACTCGCGCAGCCCGCGGAGCTTGCGCTTGCCGATGGCGTGCACGCCCAGCTTCAGCTCCAGCCCCGGGATAATCGAGCACAGGTCCGCGTTCCCGCACCGTTCCCCGTAGCCGTTGATGGTGCCCTGGACGTGGACGCATCCGTGCTGCACCGCGACGAGCGTGGTGGCCACCGCCATCCCGGCGTCGTTGTGCGTGTGAATGCCGAGCGGGGCGTCGAGCCGATCCCGGACGACGTCGATGAGCGCCGCGACCTCCGACGGCAGCGAGCCGCCGTTCGTATCGCACAGCACGAGCACGTCGGCGCCGCCGGCCGCAGCCGCTTCGAGCGTCTTCAGCGCGTACGCCGCGTCCAGCCTGCATCCGTCGAAGAAATGCTCGGCGTCGTAGACGACCTCCAGGCCGTGCTTCTTGCAGAACGAGCACGAGTCCTCGATCATCCGCAGGTTCTCGGCTTTCGTCGTGCGGAGGACCTTGCGGACGTGGAGGACGGAGCTCTTGCCGAAAACCGTTGCCACCGGGGCGTTTGCGGCGAGGACGTGGCCCAGGCCGGCATCCTTTTCCGCCGTCTTCCCCGGCCGGCGGGTGCTCGAAAACGCGGCCAGCTTCGCGTGCTTGAGGTCCAGCGACTGCGCTCGCCGGAAGAGCTCGGCGTCTTTGATGTTGGCGCCGGGGAAGCCGCCCTCGACGTAGTCCAGGCCCATGTCATCCAGGCGCTGGACCACCAGCAGCTTGTCCTCCGCCGAGAAGGCGATTCCCTCGCCCTGGACGCCGTCGCGGAGGGTGCAATCGTAGATGGACACGTGTTTCACGGTCGCGAGCCCTCGGCGGTCGGCACACCTTCCTCGTCATCACCCCGGGGCCTGGGGGCGCCCGGGGCCTGCCATTGATTCTAGTGACTCCACCCCACAAGTCAAGTTTTGGCCGTCCTGGACCGGCGCCGGGCGGAGCATGCGCCTTGGCGACGCCGACGGCGGCTTTCGGGTGGTGTTGCTCGGCGGCGTGGACTGAGCCGTAACTCTCTGTCCTTTGCCCTTTTCCCCCTTACGTGGCCGAGCGGAGCCAGGCCGCGCGCTGCGACACCTGGAAGCTGAACTTGGCCTGGCGAAAGACAGGGACTGCCACTTCGCTGGCTGTCCCGCTTTTCGCCCGCACACTCCCAAGACAGGAGACACGAACTTGGCCTTTGGGGGCCGAGAGGGGCGGGGCCGAATGGCCGCGTGCTGCGCGGCCGCGGCCCTCAACCGGCCTTGATCCGGCTGACGTCGATGTGGAGCTTCTTGACGCGGTGCCAGAGGCTGCGCTCGCTGATCCCCAGCAGCCGGGCGGCCTTGGACTGCACCCCGCCGGTGGTGTGCAGGGTGTCGACGATGATCTGCTTCTCCACGTCCGCCAGCGTGTTGTCGAGCGACTCGACGTTGTCGGGCAGGCTGTACTTGGGCTTCTCGGCGATGGACTGGAGATAGAGGGGCAGGGACTTGGGGGTGATGAGCTGATCGTCGGTCATTACCACGGCGCGGTGGATACTGTTTTCGAGTTCGCGGACGTTGCCGGGCCAGTGGTACATCTGGAGGAGGTCCAGGGTGTCCTTGACGACGCCGCGCACCTGTCGGCCCATCTGCTCGTTGGCCTGCCGGAGGAAGTGGTCGACCAGCTGGGGGATATCCTCGCGGCGGTCGCGGAGGGGGGGGACGACGATGCTGAACACGTTGAGGCGGAAGTAGAGGTCTTCGCGGAATCGGCCCTCTTCGACGGCCTTGGCCAGGTCTTTGTTGGTGGCGGCGATGACGCGGACGTCGATCTGGATGGTCTCGGTTCCGCCGACCAGCTCGAATTCTTTCTCCTGGAGTACGCGGAGGATCTTGGCCTGGGTGGCGAGGGACATGTCGCCGATTTCATCGAGGAAAATGGTGCCGGTGTTGGCCAGCTCGAACTTGCCGCTCTTGCGTTGAACGGCCCCGGTGAACGAGCCCTTCTCGTGCCCGAACAGCTCGCTCTCCAGCAGGCCCTCGGGGATGGCGACGCAGTTGAGCTTGACGAACGGCTTCTCCTTCCGGGCCGAGTGATAGTGGACGGCCTGGGCAATGAGCTCCTTGCCCGTGCCGCTCTCGCCGCAGACGAGGACGGTGACGTCGGTCTGGACGACCTTCTGGATCAGTTCGTAGACCTGCTGCATGGCGCCGCTGGTCCCGACGATGTTTTCGAAGGAGTATTGGCGGCGGAGCTTGTCTTCGAGCTTCTTGATGTCGCGCTGGAACTGCCGTTTTTCCAGGGCCCGGCTGATGACGACGCTCATCTCCTCCATCTTGAACGGCTTGGTGAAGAAGTCGTAGGCGCCGGCCCGCATCGCATCGAGGGCGAGCTGCTTCGAGCCGTAGGCGGTCATCATGATGATGACCGCGTTGGGGTCGTGCTCCTGGATGAGGGGGATGGCCTCGATGCCGCTCATGCCGGGCAGGCGGATGTCGAGCAGGATGAGGTCGAACTTGCTCTTCTGGACGGCCTCGACGGCGGACTCGGCGTCGGCCACGGCGACGGCTTCGTAGCCGCGTTTCTTCATCGCTTCGTTGAGGAAGAAGCGCATGCTCTCATCGTCATCGACGATGAGCGTCTTTTCGTTCATTGGGCCGTGTCCCCCACATCGTGTGCCGTGCCGGCCTGGACCCCGGCCGCCTCGACGGGAAGCATTATATGGAATGTGGTGCCGGAATCCAGTTCGCTCTCCACCTCGAGGCGCCCGGAGTGGGCCTGGATGATCTGGTGGGCGATGGGCAGGCCGAGCCCGGTCCCCTCGGCCTTGGTGGTGAAGAACGGGGTGAACAGCTTGCGGCGGTCGTCCGGGCGGACGTAGGATCCGGTGTTTCGGACCGAGAGGAGGACCTGCTCCGCTTCGCCGGCCTTGCGGGCGGGCCGCACGCCGATCGACACGCTTACCGTCCCGCCCTCCGGGGTTGCCTGGAAGGCGTTCCGGACGACGTTGATCACGGCCCGGGTGAGGGTTTCCCGATCGGCGAGCACGCGCACCAGGTCGGGGCCGTAGTCCTCCTCCAGCGAGACCCCGCCGTCGCGGTGCTCGATGGCGCAGAACTGGACGCACTCGCGGACCACGCCCTGGAGGTCGTGGGGCTCGAGGTGAGTGACGGGCGGGTGCGAGAATTCGAGGAGGCTCTCGACCAGGGTGTTGAGTTGATCAATGGTGCGGAGGATGGTCTGCGTGTACTGCCGCTTGGGGTCGTCGGACCGGAAGTCCTCCTGGATCAGTTCGACCAGCCCGTGCAGCGAGCCGAGCGGGTTGCGGATCTCGTGGGCCATGCCCGCGGCCAGGCGGCCCAACGAGGCGAGCTGATCGGTGCGCTCGACCTGCTCGCGGAGCTGCTTCAGCTCGGCGACGTTCTTGAACGAGAGCACAATCCCGCGGTGCCGGTCCCCTTCGCCTCGCAGCGGGGAGATGGTCACGCCGAGGGCGACGGCTGTGCCGTCGGACGCCGCCGCGTTGACCTCCACGGACGAGTATGTCTGCTGCTCCCCGAGGGCAGACACGATCATATCACGGAGCGCCCGGTTCTCGGGGATGTCGCCGAACACGGCGCTGAAGTGCTGGCCGACGACTTCGCGGGCCGGGTAGCCGAGCGTCTTCTGGGCCACGGCGTTGAAGCTGGTCACGGTGCCCTCCGAGCTGATCGTCATCAGGCCGCCTTCCATACTGTCGACCACGTGGCTCAACGGCTCGCGGTCGCCGATCAGCTCGCCCTCCGCGCCCACGGCGCCCCGGCCGGGCGCGGCGCCCGGGCGGGTGCCCAGCCGGATGATCCATCCCATCCCGAAGCCCGCTGCCACCCCCGCGGCGGTGGCCGCGATGACCGCCGCGGTCATCACCAGGGCGTCCTCGCGGGTCTCCATCCCGATCACGTAGCGCAACACCACCCACACCGCGGTGCCGCAGGCCAGCGCGGCCAGCAGGATGACCACCGACATCAGCGGCCAGGGATCACGAAGTTCCGATGTTTGGCGAGAGGTTTCGGGCATGGCGGAACTGGATTCTCAGGGGGACGGTGCTTCCCGGGCCGCGGCCCGCTCTCTCACTCGGTCATGGCGCTGCTCGGTTCCACTCCACGACATGCCGCGCACGGGAAGCCCTCAAAGGCACAGCCAAAATCGTACTTGCTGTACACCAACACCGCCCGGTCGTTGACGATGATCGCCTCGAGATAGGGCTCGTCGTTCCCGGGCTGTTCCTGTTTCAGTATCGGACGATATTGGACGCTCTTTATCCGGTGTTTGATGTTGAAGATCTTGTGGCTGAGCGGCAGCTTCTCCAGGCGGTGCTTGGGGAAGATCTGGCGGACCAACTCGCGGAACGCCTCGTCGAACTGCGGGCGGCCGCAGCAGGAGTCGGCCAGCAGGAACCCCCCGTGGTTCAGGTAGTCGCGCAGCGCCTTGACCTGCGGCTCCTTGTACTTGAACGCGCGGTGGCCGGTCATGTAGATCAGGGGATACTTGTACAGCTTGTCGCGGTCGGTGGGTTCGAGGTCGACCCGTTTGAGGTCGACCTTGGCCTTTGTCGACTTGGCGTAGAGGTGAAGGAGGCGCTTGACGGCGGTGGGATCGGGGTCCCAGTCGCCGTCGTGCTTGAGCTGGGCGAACACCAGGGCGCCGCGCTCGACGCGCCCGTCATCCGCCACGTCGTCCGTGGCGAGGGGGTCCTTGACGTCGTCGAGCTTGTCCTTGAGCGGCCGGAATCCCATCGCGTAGGCGGCGACGTTGACGCCCAGGCGAAAGGCGTTCACCTCGTCGACGCTCTTGGTCGGGTCGTGGATGTTCCCGTCCCAGGCGCACGAGAGGTCTTTGTCCGAATAGAACACGGCCGTCCGGCACCCGGTGGTGATGCCCTGCCAGACCATCAGCGATTCCTTCCGGATGCGGTGGGGAGCTTCATAGGCCGGGTGCCCCTCGGGCAGGTCGCTGAGGGGGACGTCGGGGAAGAGGTGCTTCATTTCGGCGCGGAAGGCACGGTCGAAGGTCCGGTTCGAGCAGCAGGCGTCGGCCACGATGGTCCCGCCCCGCTCGCAGAACTCGCGCATCTTCTTGCGCTGCTCGGCCGTCAGGGTCAGCTTGCCGTGGCCGGTGATGTAAAGGATGGGCGCTTCGAGCCAGCTCTCCACCGGCTCGGTCAGCCGTACCACCTGCCACGTGCATCGGACCCGGGGGATCTCCCGGCTGACCTGCTTGGACAGGTTGTCGGCGTCGTAGTAATCGGTGTTCCATCCCGGCCCATACTCCAGCTTCTGGATGAGGATGCTGGCGCTGGCCTTGCCGAGGAACAGCAGGTTGAAGACGGTATCCAGGTCGGCTCCGCCGCCCCAGCCCACGCGGCCGCGGCCCCAACTGCCGTTGGCCTGCTGAGTCTTGGTCAGGTGGGCGGCGCCCTCCGCGTACCAGTCGTGCGTCCCGATGTACTTTCGGCCGGAGAACGCGCAGGACCGCTCCAGGGCATAGAGATAGTAGCCCACGTACGACTTCCCGCGGCCGGGGTTTTCCTTCACCGTGAACCGCTTGGCCAGCCAGTCGAGGGCCTTGGCGACGCGGACGTTCTGCTCGTACTCGCCGCAGATCTTCGAGCGCTGGTGCAGCTTCATCCCGCAGATGTACAGGCTCCCCAGACCGGCCGCGGTCATGCTGCCGTAGGTCGGGCTGTAGCGGGCGCGGAACCGCGGGTTGACGCGGACGGTCTTGGGCACGGTGGTGTACGCCCAGCCGCCGTCCTTCGCCTGGGTGTCGACGAGATATTTTTCCGCCCGCTTCCACGTCTCGACCTGGATCGGAATCCCCGCGTCGTGGGCCGCCCGCAGGCCGAGCAGGCCGAACTGGGTGCACGAGTGGTCCGACATCTGGCCGCTCGTCGTCCAGCGCCGGCGGATGTTCTTGAGCCGCGGATTGGCCTTGATCCGCTTCTGCCAGGCGGCCTGGGCCTGTTTCATCCGCTGAATGTGCTGGTGGGCCGACTGGTAGCGCCAGCCCCCGTCCCGATTCTGCGCCCCGACGAGCCACTCGGCGCACTTCTTGATCGTCGCCTTGTACTTCTCGCTGTCCACCGCGGCCAGGGCGGCGGCGACCGAGCCCACGTGGTACGTGTTCGCCATCCAGTTCCGCGGATCGGCGCACAGGTTTGCGGCGCGGACCACGTCCGGGTCGTTCTTCGGCACGCCGCAGTGGACCATCGCCAGCAGGGCCAGGGCGTTCATCCCCACCCCGTACCGCGCCTTCTGCCGGAACACCCCGCTCTTCCGAAGGTACGCGACGCCCTTGGTAATGGCGGCCTTCACCTGCTCGGCGCTGACCTGGGCCTGGGCGGACGCCGGACGGGCCGACAACGCTCCGGAGGCAACAACCAACAACACCAGCAGAATGGCTGTGGACTTCCGCATGGACGGACTCCGTCTCGAGGATCGCGTGAAGAGCCCCTTCACAGGTAGTCTATCACCATCCGGCGCGGCTGTCAAACACCGCCGCCGGCGCGGGCCTCGCCCGACAATTTTTTACATCCTTCCGCCTCCGGAGGCCGCGATGTTCGGGCCGTTTTCGGTTGCAGCACGATGGGGGCAGGGGTAAAATATGGCCGAACCCAAACGCATTCAGAGGAGTCGAACATGCCACGCCGGAGCTTCGCGGGAGCGCACACCGCGCTTGTCACGCCGTTTCTCCCGAGCGGCCTGGTAGACTGGGCCGGCTACGAGAAGAACGTCACGTTCCAGGTCGATCAGGGCATCACCGGCCTGCTGCCCACGGGGACGACCGGCGAGTCGCCCACCCTCAGCTGGGAAGAACACGACCGGGTGATCGAGGACGCCATCAAGGTGAGCGCCGGCCGATGCCGGGTGATCGCGGGGACCGGCAGCAACTCCACCGCCGAGGCGCTCCGCGGCAGCAAGCACGCGGCCGAGGCCGGCGCCGACGCGTTGCTGCTGGTCGACTGCTACTACAACGGGCCGTCCACCCTCGAGCTGCGGCGCGAGTACCACGGCACCGTCGCCGCCGTCTGTCCGCAGTGCACCGTCATCCCCTACATCATCCCCGGCCGCAGCGGCACGGCGATGGCCCCCGAAGACCTCGCCATCCTTGCCCACCAGTACCCCAACGTCACCGCGGTCAAGGAAGCGACCGGGGACGTCGAGCGGATGGCCGACACCCGGGGCCTGGTCGGCGACGAGTTCGATATCCTCTCCGGCGACGACGGGATCACCCTCCAGATCATGCTGGACCCGCGGATCCGGGCGCAGGGGGTGGTCTCCGTCATCAGCAACGTTGCCCCCGCCGCCGTCTCCCAGATGGTCGGGGCGGCGCGCGACGGCGACGCGGCCCGGGCGATGGAGATCGGCAGCGCCCTCGAGCTGCTGTTCGACATCGTCACCGTCAGCGCGGAGGACGAGCGGACCATGCCGGACGGCTCGGTGCGGATGGTGCGGGACAAGTTCCGCAACCCGCTGGGCGTCAAGACGTTGATGAGCGGGCTGGGGATGCCGGCCGGGCCGCCGCGCCCGCCGCTCGGCCGAATGACCCAAAACGGCCTGGCCATCGTCCGCCACGCGGCCCGGACCACGTGGCAGAACGCTCCCTGGATCCTCGAGCCCATCGGCGACGCCTACGGGGTCGACGTCGGCCGGCGCATCGACGATGACGGCTGCTGGCAGGGCCTGACGTACGACTGACCCAGTGTCCTTCGGACGAATCCCGGCACATCGAATTGAAGCCCAGGGCGCCGCGCGGCCGGCGCTTATTCCTCGATGAGGAGGGTGAAGAACCGGGTGCGGCTCCACTGCAACTGGAGCCGCCGGTAGGGGATGGTGGCGAACGCCTGGCGGCCGCTGTGGATGACGGCCAGCCGGCGGCGGTCGTCGTAGCCCACGGCGACCACGTAGTGCCCGGTCCGGGCGCCGAACAGCCGGGCGGCCTCCGGCGTCGGGTGGAGCATCAGGATCAGCGGCCGGCGGGCGAGCAACTGGCGGCGGAGGTCGTTGATCCCGCCGTCGTACATCCGGACGCGGAATCCCTCCTTGCGGGCGGCACAGAGCATCTCCACCTTGTTGACCCCGCCGCTCGGCGCCGGTTTCATCTGGTCTTTGAGCTGTTCGAGGGTCAGGCGGGAGCCGCGGTGGCGCAGCATGGTGGCCAGGCAGGCCGGCCCGCAATCGTGGTCATTCGTCTGGGAGACGTAGCGGACGTCGCGGAGGACGACGTGGTCCTTCGGCAACGGATCGAGCGGCGGCACGCGTACGGCGGGGGCGCAGCCAGCGGCCGCCAGAATCACGATCGCAGCGAGAGGCCACCCGCCCTTCATCGGCACGCCCAAGAGAGAGAGGGCGGAGCCACCCGGAGTCGCTCCGCCCTCGGACCTGCGTTGACTATTTGGCCGGCGGCGTGTCGATCGGCGGCGGCTCCTCGGTCAGGAAGTACACCGTGACCAGCACGGCGATCAGGGCGAGCGAGAGCACGAAGACCACCGTGCCGACGCCGGCCCCCGCCTCGGTCGCGGCCGGATCCTCCGCCAGCCGGGCGATCTCGTCATCGGCCAGCAGCGCCAGCCGCTCGTTGATCTCGTCTGCGGTGTAGCCGTCGGCGACCAGCTTGGCGCGGAGGGTCGCTCGGGCGGCGGCCCGGCGGGCCGTGCGTTCGAGCTCGGCCTTCTGCTCGGGGGTCAGCTTGGCCAGCGCCGCCTTGACGCGCGCCAGGGAGATGCCGGCCTTCGCCAGCGCCGCCTTGCCCTCGGCGCTGTCCACGGCCTTGTCCACGCTGGACCGGTCGGTCGTCCCCGAGCCGGCGTAGGCGGCAGGAAGCCCGGCGCCCAGTGCAAACGCGGCCACCGTCGCCAGGAACAGACCCAATCCGCTGATGCGTTTTCCAGTCATGCCTCCGCCCTCCTCAAAGAGTGAATCTGTGACGCCGCCGCCATGGGAACGGCGCGTCGCGCTATCGCCGCTCCCGGCCAGAACCGATCAATTCCCGGCCTCCGCGGGGCCTCGGGCCGGGCGCCTGGCGGGCTATTCTCGAGGCCGCTCCGACCAGGGGGCGATCCGGCGGCGGCCGAAGGCGATCACGGCCACCGGTTTCTCCAACTGGACGAACAGCCGCCGCTGGTCCACCAGGCTGACGATCCAGGACACCAGCTCGGTGATGGGTGCTTCCCGCTCCTCGAACGCTCCGCTGAACTCGCACAGCTCCATGTCCCCCCGCATCGCCCATACGCGGGCCATCCCGTAGGGGCCGGTGGTGATGAGCGTGGTCAGGTAGCGGACGGGATCCCGCTTCTGCGGGTTGTTCCACACCACGACGTACGCCATCTCGCCCTCGATCAGGGCGCCCAGGATCTGCGATCGCAGGCTGGTGACCATGGTCGGCTTTTCTTTCCCCTTGGGCGCCGCCACGCTGCTCGTCATCCCGAACCGCTGGAGCTCGGCTTCCTGCTCGGCCGTCGTGTCGGCGATCTTGGCCAGCCCGCTGGCCTGGATCAGGTCGATGGCGGGGATGGCCCGGTCGCTGTAGTAGGTGGTGTCGTAGGTGATGAACTCGGCGTAGAACTTGAGCGTGCTGAGCCGGACCAGCTTGATCCGCGTCGTCCGCGCCAGCAGGTGGCGAAGAATGACGTCTTCGAACAGATTGACCTTGGTGGTCCGCACCTCCGGCTGGCGGATGACCAGGTCGACCACACCGAAGACCAGCTTCCAGAACAGGGGTGCATCCTTCTGCACGGGCAGGCCGCCCAGCGGGACCCAGCGGACCGACTCCAGGTGGATGCCGTCGCGGACCCAGCCGAGGATCTCGCCGAGCTGCTCGACGCTGAGGAAGGACTTGAGCCAGGACTCGACCTCCTTGGGCGTGGGCGGATTCCCCGCCTTGGCGTTTTGCACCATCTCGCCGAAATCCTTCGCCGCCTTCTCCACGACCTTCCGGTCCACCTCTTTCATCAGCCGCGTGAAGTTGCCCCCCAGGTTGTACAGCACGTCGGCCAGCACGCCCAGGGGGAGGTTGGTCAGCACGTCGAGCGTCTTGCCCGCGTGCCACATCTGGATGATGTGCTGGTATTTCTCGGGAATGTCGTCGCGGACGTAACGGATTTCGACCAGGTCCGTGGGGGTCTTGGGGGCCAGCTCCATGGTCGACAGGTCAAAGCGGGCCCGGTACCGCCGCGGGAACAGGGTGATCAACTCGTCGAGCCAGCTGGTGTACGCCTCCAACTCCATTTCCACCGGCTCGGCGGCAGCGATCTTCTGATCGACGACCACGTTCCACCCGGTCAACCAGTCCGGGCCGAAGGCACCCAGCCACTTGCCCTTCTCTCGGACCTCGACTTGGGCGCCGACCGGCTGCTTGACGCACAAAGCCACGCTGCCACAGCCCCCGGCGAGCAACGCCAACACGAGAGCAAGGACCACTCCGCTGCGGCCACATCTCGCGATCCCGGATGACGCCTGCCATCCCTTACCCATGACTGGCTCCTTTCGTCACTCTGTGGCCCCGGCCCTGATGTCGTCGGCTTTCCGGCCCAGGCCGTGTGCCCCGAGGAACAGTGGACAGGGCGCGCACAACCGCCGCCCAGAAGAATAATCCAACGTCAACGGAATTATAAGACGCCCCCAATGCCTGTCAAGCCCTTCACCGGCAAAAAATATGAGGGGAGACGAAACGCCGGGGCTACTTGTACTTGCACGCCAGCAGCACCACGACCACCACGGCCGATATCGCCCCCAGAGTATATACAAACACCAGGAGCGTTTCCTTCCAAACCTCTTCCGGTTTCTCCTTGCGGGCCAGGCTGTACACTAGCGCCACCACCAGGCACAGCACCAGCCCGCCCAGGTATTCGATCATCCGGCTCACTTCTTCTTCCCTTCGGCCTCGACCGGCCCGGACCGGTACAGGGCGTCGCCGATCAGCAGCACGTTCAACGCCCCGCCCACCAGCGTCAGCAGCATCCCCAGATCCGCCTGCTTCGACGCGGGGAACTCGGGCAGGTGGCGGGTGATCAGCAGCGCCGCGCCCGCCGCCACCCCCTCGAACGCCTGGAGGATGAACGCGTAGGGATGCCGCTGGAGGCTCACGCACCCGCC
>Ga0272442_10004267_pt1 | contig 19643 bp, 16 predicted proteins | sample SSMForm2O_FD_200262 | JGI IMG/M metagenome (GOLD analysis project Ga0272442, IMG submission 200262) | Marine sediment archaeal communities from Little Sippewissett salt marsh, Falmouth, MA, United States - SSM-Form-2O | ecosystem: Environmental > Aquatic > Marine > Wetlands > Sediment ... | reverse complement strand
TATGGATGGGCAGAGGAAGAAGAAAAGATGACTGGATACCCTACCGCTCAATGGGGCCAGTAACAGAAATGGAATACAAATCAAGACAAGAAAGATACGATAAACAGCTAATAGAAAAACTAAAAATGCCAAAAAAACAAGTAGAAAAAATGCCAATAAATGAAAAAATAAAAACACTTTACGACCATAGACAAGATCAATACCAGAAACTTACAGATGCTGTTTATTACAGAAGAGGATGGACACCAAATGGTGTTCCAACACCACAAAAAATGAAACAACTAGGATTCAATGAACAAAAAATGTTAAAAATGCTACAAGAAAAAATAGATGAAGATGAAAAAGCAGGTCTTAATAAATGGGGTGGAAAATATAGCAGAGGAGAAAAACCACCAAGCATAGAAAAAAAATACTGGGAAAAATGGTAAAAGAATTAAGTTTATGAATAAACAAAAAATTGATAAAATAATGAAAAAACTAAAAAAATCAAGCATAGGAATAGCAGGACTTGGAGGTCTAGGCTCAAACGCTGCAATAGCACTAGCAAGAGCCGGAGTAGGAAAACTAGTCTTGGTTGATTTTGACAAAGTAGAAAAAAGCAATCTAAATAGACAATATTTTTTTATAAATCAAATTGGAAAGAAAAAAACAGAGGCAATAGCAGAAAACATAACAAAAATAAACCCAGATATAAAAATTGAACTATTAAATTCTAAACTCAAGAAAGGAGAAATGGAAAGACCTTTTAAAAAAGTCGATCTAATAATTGAAGCATTGGATAACGCTGAAACAAAAAAAACATTTATCGAAGAAATTCTTACAAAACTACCAGAAAAACCAATAATCGGAGCATCCGGGGTAGCAGGATATGGAGCCTCAGATAGAATTAAAACCATAAAATCAGGAAAACTATACATTTGCTATGATGAGAAAGCAAAATCAAGTAATGAAGATATATTAACAGCACCTAAAGTATGCCTAATGGCTAACTGGCAAGCAAACATAGCACTTGAAATATTACTTGAGGAAAACAAATGATTACTGTAAATAAAAGAGAAATAGAATACAAAGAAGACGAAACGGTAACGGATCTGTTAAAAAGAATGAAATATAATTTCCCACTTATAATTGTAAAAATAAACAAAAAAATTATTCCAAAAAAAAAATACTCAGAGACAAAAATACCTGACAACTCAGATATTGCAGTTATACATATGATAAGTGGTGGCTAAATATTAAAAATTATAGAGAAATAATTGAATTCTGAATAGTAATTATTGAAAACCCTAAAGCAAATACAAAATAAGTAAAATACATCATTGTCCAAGAACTTGTATTTTCAAAAAACCTACTTTTATTAGAATCCCTAACCATCAAATAAAAAATAAAACAACTAGGAATAGCAAAAAGAGAAAGACCCCAGAAATAAGATTCAAGAATACCACTATCAATCAAAATAGGTATAAAAGCAAAAGGAAAAAACATAAAAGGCAGAACAAGAAAGGCTGCATTCTTTAAACCATATGTATTAATCAAAGTTTTTGTACCAGTTTTTTTATCTGCATAAGAATCAGTTATATCCTTTGTAATAGACCCACCAATTAAGAAAAACATAGCTATCATACCAATAGCAATAGGTAATGGATGCAAAACACTTCCAAAAACACACCAGGAGGCTAGAACACCTAAAAGACCTCTAGGAACACCCACCCATAGCTGATTTACAAACAACATATTCTTCATCCTAGGTGGTAGAGAATAGGTAATAGTAAAAAATGCTATTAAACAAATAAAAAATGTAAAGATTATACTGATAAATAAAGATAACATTATTGCAGAAGCATACATAAAAACAGATATCTTGATTGCTTCACTATTGGAAATTACGCCTCTAGGAATAGGCCTATAAGGTTTTGAAATTTTATCAGTTTTAAGATCCGTAACTTGATTTAAAGCATTAGAGGCACCATTAAGAATTGCAAGAGCAAAACTAGCAGGAATAATTGTAGTCAAACCAATAATAAAAAGATTACCTGAAAACTGATTATAAAAAAAACTTGCAATCATAATACTACTTGAAACAATGATAGGTGCTAGCAAAGTAAAAGGACGGATTAACTCAACATAACCACAGATTCTTTGTTTTAAACAAGGCTTTGACATATAGTATTCTCCTATACAAAATATTTTGTTTACAAATAGATATAAAGGTTGTTTGACAACCATTACCAGAAAAGTTTATTCATAAAGAAAAAATTAAAAACTAATAAGACAATTAATTTTACATAGGACAAAAATATCTATGTCTAAACTTAGAGGATTCATAGCATTAGAAACAAAAATTCCTAAAAAAATCTCAAATTTTCAAAATGAAATTATAAAAACAGGTGCGAATATCAAACTTGTAAAACCAGAAAATATGCATTTAACAATAAAATTTTTAGGAGAAACAGAAGAATTACAAATTAATAACATTGAAGAAATAATAAAAAAAGCAATAATTGGAGTTAAACCATTCAAAATAAAACTAAAAGGAACAGGAGCTTTTCCAAATCATGACTATATAAAAATTATATGGATAGGTATAGAAAACGGAGAAATTATAAAAACTATTGCAGAAAAAATAAATAATGATCTATCAAAAATTGGTTTTAAAAAAGATAAAAAAAATTTTTCACCCCATCTTACTATAGGAAGAGTAAAAACAGCTAAAAACAAAGAAAAAATAATAAAAATACTAGATAAAAATAAAGATATATTTTTTTCCGAACAAGAAATAAACACTATAAAACTAATAAAAAGCAAACTAACACCAAAAGGACCAATATATACAACTTTAAAAGAACTTAAGTTTTGATAATTAAAATCTTTCAAATATAATGAAAAATATACTCTTAATGGTGAAATAATAATAGAAAATTGGATGATAATACTGTTATTAACTAATCTGATAATGCTAGTTTTATCATTAATCTTTTTTATTCCAAAAAAAAATTTAAAAAACCTTATACCCTCTGATGAAACAATAAAAAAACATCTACCATATCTTATACTAATATTCTTAGTTGTAGGATTTCACTTAATAGAAGTAAACTTAATCGACCCGGAAATAACAAAACAAATAGGACATGACTATGCAAAAGATATTCAAAACATAGAAGGAAACATAGTATACTGGTTCTCCCAACATTGGACACCATCACTAGTTTATTTCTTTGTCATAATATACATTGCAGTATACCCTTTCACATTATGGTTTTCAATAGCATATTTTTTGATAACAGATAACAAAAAATCAACAAAAACTTTAGCCTATGGCCTACTGATAATATATGCTATAGCTCTTCCATTTTATCTATTATTACCAATTACAAATGTATACACTTATTATAACGTGGGATCAGCACTTGAAAATGTGATACCTTCAATAGAACAATTTTTTTACTCAACAACTACACAAAACAATTGTCTACCATCACTTCATACAGCAATGACAATACTCGTTGCATATTCAATAAGTATTACAAAAAATAAAAAACTAACAATATTTGCATATTTCATAATGATAAATGTAATAATATCTGTTATATACTTATCAATACATTGGATAACAGATGTAATAACAGGGGCATTAATTTCAATAGCTGCAATATACATACTTAAAAATTACATAAAGGATGAATGAATAAAAAATGAATGCAATTGAAAAAGATATACTAAAACAAATAACACCTACACAAAAATATAAAGATGAATTAAAAAAAATATTAAACGAAATCAAAATTATCATTAAAAAAGAAATTAAAAAAAGAAAACTACCAATTGAGATTAAATTAGTAGGAAGTATTGCAAAAGATACATATCTTATGAACAATATGGATATCGATTTCTTTTTATGTTATCCAAAAAATTACAAAAAAGAAGAGATTGCAAAACAGACTCTATCTATTGGAAAAACATTCTTAAAAAAAACTGAAGAGTCATACGCAGAACACCCTTATTTACGTGGTTATTACAAAGATTACTATATAGAATTAGTACCATGCTATAAAATTGAAAACGCAGATCAAATACTATCTGCAGTAGATAGAACCCCGCTTCATACAAAATATGTAAAAGAAAACTTAAAAGAAAAACAAAAAAAAGATGTAAGACTTTTTAAACAGTTTTTAAAAGGGATTAATTGTTATGGAGCAGAAGCACAAATACAAGGATTCTCAGGTTATCTTTGTGAACTTATAATATTACGTTACAAAACATTTAAAGAAACAATAAAGAATGCAAGTAATTGGAAAAAACAAACAAAAATATCACTCACAAAACAAGATTTCCAAGACTTTAAAACACCTCTTGTATTTATCGACCCTGTTGATTTCAACAGAAACGTTGCCAGTGCAGTTGTAGAAAAAAAATATGATTTATTTAAAAAAGCTTGTAAAAAATATCTAGAGAAACCAGAAAAAACATTTTTCTTTCCAAACGCTATAAAACCTTGGAATATTGAAAAAATAAAAAAAACAATAAAAAAACAAGATTGTAAATATATAGGAATAAAATTCGAAAAACCAGATATAATAGATGAAAATTTATACCCTCAAATTAGAAAAACAGTAAAATCCTTATCAAATAAACTAAAAAGAAATGATTTCAAAATATATCATATCAAATATTATTTGACTGATGAAAATATTTATATTATAATTAAAACAGAAAAAGAACAGATAGAAAAAACAAAGATTCATGTTGGGCCGCCGGTTACAAAAAAAGAAAACTCAAAAAAATTCCTAAAAAAATGGAATAATGACTCCTCAGTTGTAAAAAAACCACATATAAAAAATAATAGATGGCAGGTTGAAATTAACAGAAAATACATAAAAGCAGAAGATCTTTTAAAAGAAGAATTTGAAAAACTTAGTCTTGGAAAACATATTGATAAAATTGTTAATAAAAAATATTATATTCTAAATTTAGATGATTTATTATTTGAAGATCTTAGAATCTTTTGGACTAAACATCTAGATGAAAAAAACTCTTGGGAAAGATAAAAAAAATGTCAGTTTTGTTCACTCCAAAAAATATCGGCCCTGTTACAATACAAAATAGGTTTGTAAGATCTGCTACCTGTGAATGTATGGCAAATAAAAATGGTGAAGTAACAAAAGATCTCCTAAATCTTTATTCTAAACTTTCTGAAAACAATATTGGTCTCATCATTACAGGCCATTGTTTTGTTAGCAAGATAGGAAAATCAGATGAATATCAGATAGGAATTCATAACGATAATATGATTAATGGTTTGAAAAAACTAGTAAATATCGTTCATAAAAATAACTGTAAAATTGCAATACAATTAAGCCATGCAGGATTACAATATGGACCTGAGATAAAAGGGAAACCTATTGCACCATCTTCTATAAGAAGTCCTGTTACTCTTAAAAAACCTAAGAAAATGAATGAAAAAAATATAAATAATACAATCCAAGAATTCAAAGATGCTGCTAATAGAGCATTTGAAACGGGTGCAGATGCTGTTCAAATACATAGTGCACATGGTTATCTTGTTAATGAATTTATCTCGCCTTTTTTTAACAAAAGGGAAGATAAATGGGGAGGAACTGACGAAAAAAGATTCGGATTTTTAAGAAAAATAATATTGCAAATAAAAGAGGTGAAACCATCAGATAGAGCAATTTTAGTTAAACTTAATACAAATGATTATACAAAAAAACCGGGGATAAATCCTAATTTAGCGACCAAATATTCAAAATGGTTAAAAGAAATAGGTATAGATGCAATTGAGATAAGTTGTGGCGCATCACATTTTTCTTATATGAACATATGGCGTGGGAAACATCCTACTAAAGAGATATTATATGCTTTTCCAAAATGGAAAAGACCTATAATAAAAATGATTATTAAAAAAAATGAAGGGAAATATTATTTTGAAAAAGAGTATAATCTTGATGCAGCAAAACAAATAAAAACTGCTGTTGGTAATTTACCAATAATGCTGGTAGGCGGAATTAGAGATATTTCTAATATGGAAAAAATAATATTAAATAAACATGCAGATTTCCTTTCAATGTGTAGACCATTTATTAAGGAACCCGATTTAGTAGAAAAAATAAAAAATAAAAATATCAGAGAAGCATCATGCACATCTTGTAATAAATGCTTTGCAGCAATTACGAATCATATGCCTATTGCCTGTTATGAGAAAAAATTTCCAAAAAAAAGTTAAAATAAATTTAACGAATTTTTTTATAATACCTATTTAATTTCATATTGGATGGGAAAAGATAATCAAATCAATAGTTCTTCTATTAAAACAGCAGTAGGCACATCAACAAAAAAAGATGCATATACAGCAGGAAAAGAAGTAGCTGAAAAAACTCTTAAAAAATTAAATGATACACCTGATTTATTTTTATTATTTGCAACAGAACATTATGCAGATAATGGAGGTTTTGAAAAATTTCTTGAGGGAGTCTGGGAGATATTACCTAAAAAAACAATTCTTGCAGGTGGATCTATAAATGGTTTTTTAAATAATGATGGATGCTATGCGCTTGGAACTACAGCCCTTGCAATAAAAAATCCAAATATGAATATAACAGTAGGACATGGAAAAAACACTAAAAGAAATGCAAAGAAAGCTGCAAAACAATGCATAAAAATGATAAAAAAACAGGAAAAAAACGAATATTCAAATAAGATAATATTTAGTTTTATTTCATCTACAAAAAATTTTAAAATAAATATTCCAGGTATGAGAGATACAAGTTATATTAATTCAAAAATTCTAGCCAGATTTGCTCTTCTTATCATGGGAATATTACAAAAATTATTAAAAAAGGGATTAGGAAAAGAACAAGAGGTGTTAGAAGAAATTATAAAAAAACTACCACAATATTATCTTATACATGGATCAATGACAAGCGGTGCTCCTTATATTAGAAATTATCAATTTTTAAATGATAAAGTATACAAAGATGATGCAATAATGATTGCATTAGATATTGACCTACCATTTAACCTTAATTTTTCTACTGGGGCAAAAAAAACAGATATAAAATTTAAAATAACAAAAATTTCAAAAAATAAAAAAATAATAAAGGAAATAAACAACAAACCTGCTTTTACTGAATTTTTAAAAATTATGAATTGGACCGAAAAAGAAATTGGAGATTTCAAATGGACAGACCGAGGAGTAAGATACCCAATTGCATTTGAAAAAAACTCTAAAATAATGCTTAGACCTCCATTATTAATTATGGGAAATTTTATGGGAGTTATTGGTAAAATTGAAAACAATAATGTTTTCATAGCAGATATTAGTTCAGAAGCTGTAACTCAAGCTACAGATGAAAATTTAACAATAAAAAAACCTTTATTTGGTTATTTTTCAACTTGTTTTTCACAGAGAGATTATTTAGGTATTAAAGTATTTCAAGTACAAGAAAAATTAAAAAATTATTTCCAAGAAAAACCTTTTATTATGATATATGTAGGTGGTGAAGGTATGTATAAGCCTAATGAAAATTTATATTATTTAACAGAGAGTTTAACTTCAGTTATCTTTCATAAGGAGGGAAAATGATAAAAACTGCAGTTGCAACTTCAACAATAAAAAATTCTTATCAAGCAGGTAAAGAGATCGGGAAAAAAATTTTATTAAAAACAAATGATAATCCCAATCTTATATTATTATTTGCAACTTTAGATTATGAAGAGTATGAAGGTGGATTAAAAAATTTATTGGACGGTTTATACAGTGTAATACCAAATAATGTAAAACTTGCGGGTGGGACAGTACCTGGTTTTTTAAATAATGATGGATGTTATGCTCGTGGAGTGACTGCTTTTTCAATAAATTATCCTAATATGAATATAGCCCTGGGATTTGGGAAAAATACTAAGAGAAGCCCTAAAAAAGCTGCTAAACAAGCTATTAAAATGATTAAGAACGATCTAAAAAATGATTATGAAAATAAATTTATTTTTAGTTTTATATCGGGTCCAAAAAATCCAAATTTACCTGGAGTAAAAAGTACAAATATTATTAATTCAAAAATAAAAGCAAGAATTTTACTTTCAATGTTTTCAGTTATGCAAAAATTATTTCAAAAAGGTTTTGGAAAAGAAGAAGAAATTCTTGAACAAATTGTTAAAAATCTACCTGATTTTAATATAATACATTCTACAACTTATTCTAAACCACCTTTTAGTGAAAATTATCAGTTCTATAATAATAACTTATTTGATGAGCATGCGGTTTTTTTAGCAATAGAAACTGACTTAAAATTTGATATAGATTTTGCAACAGGTGCTGAAGAAACTAATAAAAATTTAGTTGTTACAAAAACAAATAAGAATAAAACTGTTATAAAAAAATTTGATAAAAACCCAGCATTTGCAGAATTTTTAAAAAAAATGGATTGGACATATGATATTCTTAATGATTCAAAAATGACAGATATTTCATCAAGATATCCAATATCTTACAAAAAAAATAATAAAATAATAACTAGACCTCCACTGATGATACTTGGCAATTATATGGGTTTTTTATCTAAAATTGAAAAGGAAAATATATTTATTTCAAAGGTAACACCAAATGGAATGGTTAACGCAGTTGATGAAATATTAAAAACAACAGAACCTGAATTTGGTTTCTTTTCATCATGTATAGCACGAAGAGATTTTTTAGGTATTAAAATATTTCAAGTTCAAGAAAAACTAAAAAAATATTTTAAAAATAAGGACTTCCTACTAATTTATGGTGCAGGTGAAGCTGCTAATAAAATTGATACTGGCTTCTATTTTTTAAATGAAACCATAACCTCAGCTATATTTTATAAAAATATAAAAAAATAGGTATAAAAAAAATGTTTGAAGTTGTTACAAGAACGACAAAAGAAAAAAAACCTTACAAAGCTGGATTGGAATTAACAAAAGAAATCATAAATTACTTTAATGATCAACCTGACATAATTTTATTATATTGCACGGGTCACATAAAATCAAAAAAAGATCATGAATTATTACTGAAAGGAATATGGGAAAAATTATCAGATAACACTAAGGTCATTGGTTGTGATGTTAATGGTTTTATCACAAATAATGGTTGTTTTGCCAAAGGAATTGTAGCTTTAGCTATTAAAGCTGATAATATTAAAGTCACATGTTCTTTTGGAAAAAATACTAAAAGAAACCCGAAAAAAGCTGCTAAACAATTTTTAAAGAACATTAAATCTGATGAAAATAATAAATTTAAACATAAACTTTTAGTTACAAATATTTCAGGTATGGAAATGCCTAAATCAGGTAGTAGTAGCCCTATTATTAAATCAAAAATTGTTGGAAATTTTATATTAATACTATTAAAAATTATTCAAAAATTAAAACAGCAAGGATTTCCAAGAGATGATGAAATTTTAAAATATATTTCAAAAGAACTATCTGATTTTGATATAATATATGGTGCTTCTGGTAGTTTAGTTAATATGTCTGAGAACTATCAATTCTATAATAAGGAAGTTTTAAGGGAATCTATCGTTGGCTTAATAATAGAGACGAATGATAATTATTTTTTAGATTATGCTAATGCCGCTGAAGAAACAAAAATAAAATTGAATATTACCAAGTTGAGCAAAGATAAGCACATTATTAAAAATTTAAACAATAAACCTGCTCTATCTGAGTTTTTGAAAGTTATGAACTGGAAAATGGATGATTTTGAAAAAGCTAAATGGATTGATATAACTTCTAAATATCCATTTGCTTACTATCAAAACGGTAAAATTTTTTTAAGACCTATTTTAATGATTTCAGGTGATTATTTAGGTTGTTTAGCTCAAATCGAAAAAAATAATATTTTTTTAGTTAAAATGTCCAGGGATAAAATGGTTGAATCTGTAGATGAATTATTATATCCAAAAAAACCAGATTTTGGTTTATTTACCTCATGTATAGCAAGACAAGGTTTTTTAGGTGTAAAGGTTTTTCAAGTGCAAGAAAAACTAAAAAATTATTTCCAAGAAAAACCATTTTTATTAATATATACTGGTGGAGAGGGCATAAAAAAACAAAATCAAGATATTGAATATTTAAATGAAACAATAACCTGCACGATATTTAATAGAGATTGAAAAAAAAGTAATTATTTTCTATATTCTGGCATTAGAAAATTAAAAGTACAACCCTGATCAACACCTGGGCTTTCAGCCCATATATCTCCACCATGTTTTTCAACTATTTTTTTACAAATTGATAATCCAAGCCCACTACTGTCTAATTCATGACGGGACGGATCAACTTTATAAAAATCTTCAAAAACCTTGTCTATCTGATCTTGTGTTAAACCTTTGCCGGTATCATTAATATTTATTTTTATAAAACCATCCTTGTCTTTTATTGCATTAAATACAATTGATCCACCGTCAGGTGTAAACTTTACTGCATTAATAAATAGATTTTCTATAAGCTCTGAAAATTCTACTTGATCGACTTTTACAAATAGATTTTTATTTATGTTATTTTTAATTTTTAAATTTCTTTCTTTGGTAATATAGGATGAGTTAGAGATAAAATTTTCAATTAAGTCATATAAGTTAAAAGGTTTAAGGTATAATTCTAAATTAGTAGAACTTAGTCGTTCAAGTTTTAAAGTTTTTACAACAATATCTCGTATGTAGTATACGTTTCTATTTATGACTTCAACTAGTTCTTTTAATTCTGGGTCTTTAGTTTTTTCTTGGAGAGTCGGTAGTAATCCAATTAAAGGTGTGAGAGGGCTTTTTAAATCATGTCCTAATTGACCAATAAACTCTATTTTGTTTTTTAATAATTGTTGTATTTCTTTTGTTCTTTCTTCTACTTTTTCTTCTAAATCTTGATTTAATATTTTTAGTTCTTTTTGAGCGGTTTTTAAATCTTTATTTGTTGCTTGAAGTTTTATATTCATCTCTTCAATTTTTCTTGCGTTTCGTATTCTTTCTTCTTCAGCTGCTAAACGTTCAGTTATATCTCTGATACTACCCTGTATTCTAACCTCATTTTTTCTACCCATCACTTCAACATTATATCGAATTAACTTACCATTTATTTCAACTGGAACTTTTTTGTCAGTACTTGTAATAATACAACTTTCAAAACTGTTTAATTCCCTGTCCATAATATTTTTCTTTTTAAAACCTGAGAAAAACTGATTATGTATTTTTTTCCAGTCATTTTTAGGTATTATTTTTGAAAATTTTTCACCTATTAGACTAGATGATGTGTAATCTGCAATTTTTTCAACTGCGCTATTTATATAAGTTATTCTTCCTTTAGGTGAAACCTGAAAAATAATATCGCTAACATCACTGAATAGATCTTTTTTACCAAGTGCAATTGTTGCATCAGAAATTATTTCAAAATATTCAGCTAAAGAGTTATATCGTTCGTGAGATTCTTTTAGTTTATCTTCTAATTTTTTACATTTATTTTTTAGTATAATCACTTCTTTTTTTAGATCTACTGAACTGTCAATAAAGGTATCATCATTTTCTTTTTCTTCTTTTTTTTCTGATTCTTTTTTATCAAAAAGATCGATTTGTTTTGCGTTTTCATCTTTGAAAATATCATCTACTTTTTTGTTTTCTTGTTTTAAATCCTCAATATTTCCATTTAGTAATCCTTTTTCTTCTTCTTCACGTAAAATTTTTACAATTTTAAAAGTCTCATCCTCAGTCGTATCATCCATCTAAATTATATATGAATACAAATACTATATTAAAGATTTATCAAAAAACAATAATTTGTTGCAAAATAACCAAAAATATATTATTTTATAAAATTGTTCATGGTTTAAATGAAAACTATTGGGGTGTATACAAAAGATTTTTCGTTATATTACGATCTAATTAAAGCGCTTAGAAAAAGAAAAACACCATATGTATCACTTTCTTCATTAAGCCATATACCTAGTAAAATAGGAGTTATACTTACTTCAAACAATGAATTACATGACATAAAGTCATCAAAAGTAATAGCAGCAGATGCCTATGATACTATAAATCATGCAATAGATCTTGCATTACAAATGGTAATAGGTAAGGATCTTTACTCAAAAATTTATATTGGAATAGACCCCGGTGAATACCCAGGTGTAGCAGTCATTGGAGATGGGATTTTACTAAATAAAATAAACGGGAACAACCCAAAAAACACAATTCAAATTGTAAAAAGAATAATAAAAGAATATCCAGCTAAACAAACAATTATAAGAATAGGACATGGATCGATAAATATCAGAAATAGAATTATCAACTCGTTAATCGAAACAGAGATACCAATAGAAATTGTAGATGAAACTAAAACAACTGCATCTCAACAAACAAATAGATCAAAAAGAGATAGCGAAGCTGCAGCAGCAATAGCTCTTATACATGGTGGAAGAGTACAAAAAAAACTACCACTTGAACCAACTAGAGGGGAAATCAAAAAAATACAAGAAAAAAGTAGGAAACTTACAGATGGCAGATTTTCTATACCAAAAAAAACCGCAATAAAAGTAATAAATGGAAAAATCAGTTTAAAGGAAGCAATTGAAAAAGAAAAAAATAAATAAAAAACCCAAATGTTTATGACCCTCTCTCATATGCTGATTAGGTAAGAGTAATGAGGGTAAAAAGAGCATTAATAAGTGTTTCAGACAAAGAAGATATAACTAATTTTGCACAAGAACTATCAAAACTTAAAATCGAAATATTATCAACCGGTGGAACAGCAAAAACTTTAAAAAAAGCAAATGTAAAAATAAAAGAAGTATCTGAAGAAACTAATTTTCCTGAGATGTTAGATGGCAGAGTAAAAACTCTACATCCAAGGATACATGCTGCAATACTTGCAAATAGAAATATTAAAAAACATATGCAGACAATAAAAAAACATAAAATTAAACCAATTGATCTATTAGTTGTAAATCTGTATCCATTCGAAAAAACAATAAAAAAACCAAATGTAAAAATGGATGAAGTTATAGAAAACATAGATATAGGTGGGCCAACACTTATAAGAGCTGCTGCAAAAAACTACAAAGATGTCATCATTATAACAGATAAAAAACAGTACAAAACAGTTATAAACCAATTAAAAACAAAAAAAGACTTAAGCTTAGCAGAAAGAGAAAAACTAGCTATACAAGCATTCTCACATACAGCAGAATACGACTCGATTATTTCAAATTATATAAGAGAAAAATGGACAGATGAAATACTACCCCAAAATAAAACAATAACACTTAGAAAAAAACAAGATATGCGATATGGAGAAAACCCTCATCTAAAAGGCGCATTTTATCTTTCAATCCCTGAAACAAATGAACCATGTATATCAAACGCAGAAAAAATACAAGGAAAAGAACTATCATACAACAACATAATGGACTCAGATGGAGCAATAGAATGCATAAAAGAATTCATAGAACCCACCTGTGTTATAATAAAACATGCAACACCATGCGGAATAGCAAGTGATAAAAACCTAATGATGGCATGGAAAAATGCATACGCAACAGATACCTATTCTCCTTTTGGAGGAGTAATAAGCTTTAACAGAGAAATAAAAAAAGAAATAGCAGAAGAACTAACAAATCTATTTTTAGAAGTTGTAATAGCACCATCTTTTTCTAAAGAAGCAATAAAAATTTTTAGTAAAAAGAAAAACCTAAGACTATTAAAAATTAAAAACTTAGATAAAAAATTACACAGAAAAGGAGTAATACATAGGAGTGTAGTAGGAGGCTTCTTATCTCAAGAAAGAGATGTAACATTAACTCCAAAGAAACAATGGAAAATTGTAACAAAGAAAAAACCAACACAAAAAGAATTAACCTCAATGGAATTTGCAGTTAAATGCGTAAAACATGTTAAATCCAACTCAGTAGTATTTGTAAAAGGTACAAAAACAGTAGGAATAGGTGGAGGACAAACCGCAAGAGTAGACGCCGCGTGGATTGCAACAAATAAAGGTAAAGAAAACATAAAAGATAGCACACTAGCATCAGATGCATTCTTCCCATTTAGAGACGCAGTGGACATAGCAGCAAAAGCAGGGGTAACATCAATAATACAACCCGGCGGTAGCATTAGAGACGAAGAAGTAATAAAAGCAGCTGATGAACATAAAATCGCAATGGTATTCTCAGGACAAAGATATTTCAGACACTAAAAAATGGGTAAATATTCATAAAAGAAGTATACATACAACAGAATAATGAAATTTTACATAAAAAAAAGGGATACTACAGCAAGAATTGGTGAAATAACAATAAAGAATAAAAAAATAAAAACACCAAATATATTTTTCTTAGATACAAAAAATATTAAAGCACCTGAAATAGCAGATATAGTAATCACTCAAAAAAAACAAAATACACAAAAACCTACAATAAGAATAAATGATTTTCTCATTTACCCAAAAGCATTGATAAACAACATATATGAAGAAGAAATCAAAAAACAAAAAGAAAAGAAAAAAAATTATTACATTTTGTCTGGAAAAATAGATCTAATAGACAAAGAAATAAAAGATAATAAGTCAAATCTTTTAATAATTGGAAATGCAAATCAATTATATAAAAAACCCAAAGAATTTATCAATTATATAGTAACAATAAAAGAAAAAATTGGAACAGAAAAAAACCTATATTTACCTGCAATAGCAGAGCCAAATAATCTTTCTATTTTAACCTACTTAGGAATTGATTTTTTTGATTCTATAAAAGCAATAACAGCTGCTAGAAATAAAATATTTTTATTTCAAACAAACAATATAGATATAGAAGATTTAAACGAAATACCATGTAGCTGTCCATCATGTATAAAGATAAAAAACCCAAAAAAAATAGAAAATAAATCCATCTTAAATCATAATTACTATATGCTAAAAAATGAAATAAATCATATAAGAAATTCTATTAATAACTCCAAATTAAGAAATCTTGTTGAGTCAAGAGTAAATAATAATCCTCATCTAACAACTTTGCTTCGTGAGTATGATAAAAATAATTACAAATACATAGAAAAAAACACCCCAGTTAACTCTAAATCAAAAATAATTGCTACAACAAAGGAATCATTTAACAGAGCTGAAATAAAGAGATTTCAAAATAGAGTTATTAAAAGATATAAAAAACCTGAATCCTCAAAAATATTATTAGTTCTTCCTTGCTCAGCAAAGAAACCTTATTCTTTTTCAAAATCACATAATTTATTTAAAAAAAAAATATTCTACTCAGGTAATCAATGTATTTTCCATGAGTTAATTATTACATCACCAATTGGTCTAGTACCAAGAGAACTTGAACTTGTTTATCCTGCTTCTAATTATGATATACCTGTGACAGGTTTATGGGATGAAGATGAAAAGAAAATGATAAGAGAACTATTAATTAGTTATCTTAAAAATAATAAATATGAACACATAATAACTCATCTTCCAAAAAACTTAAATGATTTTGTTAAGAATATTTTTGAAAATCCAGTAAATACTTGTATTGATCATCCAACTTCTAATAAATCTCTGGAACTATTAGAAAAAACCTTAAAAGAATATGGAAAAAAATATAAAAAAATTAATTCACAAAAACGAAAAATTGATGATTTTAAATCTTTTGCGTCTTATCAATTTGGTAGAAAAATTGCTAATGATCTAATAAAAAATTCAAATGTAAAAGGTAAATATCCTTATCAAAAACTTTTTTCTGAAAAATCACAGTTAGGTATGATAATAAAAGAAAGAGGAATGATTTCTCTAACATTAAAAGGGGCTGAAAGACTAATTGAACATAAAAAATATTGGGTTGAAATATTTAATGATTTTAATTTAATTGGATCGGTTTTTTCACCTGGTATTAAAAACGCTGATGAAGATATCAGACTAGGTGACGAAGTGATAGTGTTACAAAACAAAAAACTAAAAGGTGTCGGTGTTGCTATGATGAACGGTGAAAATATGAAAAAATCTTCATATGGTGAAGCTGTTAAAATTCGGCATTTGCATTAGATTTGTTTTAAATTTTTATCTGATCCGCAAAAAGGACAAGTAAAAACCTTAATTTTTGGATGAAGATCTGATCCTTCAGCCCATATGGTAATACCTTCTCCACATTGTAAACATCTATAGTTTAAACCTATTGATTTTTTTTCAGGTATCTCTTCTTCAACAAATTTTTCAGAACGAGGGATAATAAAACCAATTTTTCCACAGTCTGGACAGTTCATTTTTACAATTTTGTTATTATTTTTCTTTGATTTTTTAATTGCAAAATAACCTTTGCATTCAGGGCATTTATAATGATACAATCCTCCTTTTAATGTTTTTTGAAATTCTTCATAGTTAACTGGTAGATTAAAAGTTTTCAAATAACTCATAACTAATAATATTATAGATAAAATAAGTAATAATGTTAGGGATGCAAGAATATAATTTGTCCAATCTTTATCTAAAATTGTATCAATTATTGAGAAAATTGTAATCCAAAATGCAGAGATTATTATAACAATATATGGCCCACTGCTTTTAAACCAGTTCATGTTTTTTTCCTCCTTATAACAAAAATTGAAATGATAGTTATTAGAATAAATAAAACCATAGAAATTAGTAAGTACCACATATTTTCTTTTATTCTTATTACTGTGTTTTCCATGAATATATCTTTTTGAGGGTTTGTCCCATGTTTATATTCTTCAAGATTTGTAAATCCATCATTGTCATAATCTTTGTTTGCATCTGATTTTTTACTTGAGTTTAAGCCATTTTTTTCTTCCCATTTATCAGGTATTCCATCATTATCTTTATCATTTAATTTTTTTGTAATCCAAAAATATTTTGTTGCCGATATTTTGTTTCCTGCTTTATCTTTTATTATAACATCTGCTCTATATCTACCAGTTATATTATATATATTTTTATATACATATTTGTCTTTTTCATAAGACATCTCATATTCATATATGTCACCATCTGGAAAAGTTATTTCAAGTACCGCAGAATCTATATCAATATTGTCTTCTGCAATACAATTAAAACTTACATTTTCAAGAGTTAATTGTACGTCTGGGTCAACCTTAAAGAAATATATAATTGGTTTTTTTGAGTCTTCATCAATTATAAAAATTCCTTTTGTGCTATTATTATTCTCATAATAAGAAACATCGAATGCATCTATTTTAAAATGATAAATACCAGCTAAATAGGTATTTTCGAAATCATATCTAAAAATATCATTATTTGTTCTAATCATCTTACTATAATAACTATCTCCATCTGGGTCTGTTATATTAATTGATACTAATGAGAGCCCTGAATCATCTATTATTTTTGCAAAAATTGATATCATTTCACCTTGTTGTTTTATTTCAGGTTGAATTTCATAATATGAAATAATTGGTTTGTTTTTTTCATAACCTCTTATTTTTAATTCCCCATCTGCAACTTTTTTATTGTCGTTGATATTTAAATCTTTTTTACCAAAATCTACTAGAGCTGAAACACCTATCAGCCAAACACCATCATCTGCATTATCCCAGTATAAATCAAACTTTTTTGTCTCATTTTTTGCAATAGTTATATTTTTACTAAATATCATATTTGAGTAAGTCATTATGTTACTTCTTGCAGGTTCAGCATATAAAGCAAGATCGTAATTATCAGCTGATCCCTCTCCATTATTTGTAACAATCACATCTATTCTAACTCTTGTTTTTTCATAAATAGTATTATTTGGAAGAAAAACATCATCAATTCTTAAATCTGGCCAACCATATACTTCAAATATTTTTTGCAATTTGTTGTTTTTTTCTTTGGATTCATTGATTATGTTGTTTGTATCTACACTTAAATTAAATCTATAATTACCAATTTTCTTAAAGCTCAAACTAAAATTTATATAAGTTTTTTTATTTTTGAATATAATTGGAATTATACCAGTTTTTTCATAAACTATCTCATTAGTTTTCAAATAAGAGATAATCATATGATAATCTACGTTTTCCACATTTGCATATGAGCTAGTAAGAGAAGCTGTAAAATTTACCATTTCGTATTTATATATTTTATCTGTAAAACTAGAATAATTGGTCAAATATGTTAATTTTAAATTTTTAATATCAGGTCTCCCAACATAAAAATCTCTTTCAATATTATAATAATATGAACCTGCATCGCTACAATTAATACTAATAACCCAGTTTCCTTTTGTATCTATTGATAAACCAGTATAATTCCAAATTAAACCCTCATTAACATCATTTAAAGTGATTGTGTAATTATTACTTTGATTAGTTTTCTTAAAAATAAAAGCTTCAACATTTACTACACTAGCCGCAGTTTCTACTGAGACATTAATTATCTCACCAGTTATTATATAACTGTCTTTTTTAGGTAGATTTATTTCACCCCACCAACCCTCAGAAAAACCTTTTGAAATAATTTTAATATCACCTGACTCAACAATATCTTCATTTTCATCATACACGGTCCTAAATCCAGGATTATCTAGAATATCAAAATAAATACAGTAATATTTTTCAGAGTTTGAACCAATTGAACTCCAAATCAAAGTCCCTTTTGCATTTCTTATTGGATTAAAATCACTACTTTCATTAAAACTAAAATTTTGTACTCTACCAATAATTTCTCCTGATGTTGAATATTCAATTATTACAATTTTATTTGATTCAAAAAACTCAGAGAAAACGCCTAACTGATTTAAAATATTTGTAAAATTAAAATTTTTTGAAACATTTCCCTCTCCTTCAACAGGGATAAAATATCTATAATGCCAGCTACTATTCCACCATTCAAGATTGCTTACATTTACTAAAACTGTTTTTGAGTCAGTATCAATTATTTCACCTTCAAAGAATAACGATATAATAAGAGTCTGACTTCCAATTTTTTTAGGCGTCCATTTTAATAAAAAATCAAAGACTTCATTTCTTTTTAAACCATCATTTTTTGAAGTATTAAATAATTCTTTGTCATCATCATCTGAAAGAATTAACTTAATTTCTTCACTTGTACCTGCACCATTATTTTTTACACTTACAGTAATATCTGATGATTGATTTATCTGGGCTTTTGTATCAATATTTACATCTGATATTTCAAGTTGAGTATCTTTTTCTTTAAAAAAAACAGTTAAATCCCAAACATTATTGTTATAATTCTCCTCAGAAATCTCATTATCATAATTAATTCTAACACTTAAAATATGTTGTTGATTGTCATCTAATGTTGCTATCCAGCTTAAATTAATATAACAAGTTTCTTCTGTTGACAATGAAGAATAAGTTGAATTTACAGAAACAGGTTGATTATTATAATCAATATATAAACCTAATTTAAGTTCTTTATCAGAAGATAATTCTTCTTCTCCAATATTTTTTATTCTAACTATTATAGTTACTTTTTCATCTTCTACCATAGTTTTTGGGAAATCTACATATTCTATTATCAGATCTATATTGCTGTCTTCATTTGCAGCATTTGATGTAGAAAAAACATTTAAAATAAAAAATAAGCTTAAACAAAAAACAAATATTTTTTTAAAAAATCTAAAACTATTTTTATCCATATTTAATCATCTCCAAATG
>Ga0272442_10004266_pt1 | contig 19653 bp, 11 predicted proteins | sample SSMForm2O_FD_200262 | JGI IMG/M metagenome (GOLD analysis project Ga0272442, IMG submission 200262) | Marine sediment archaeal communities from Little Sippewissett salt marsh, Falmouth, MA, United States - SSM-Form-2O | ecosystem: Environmental > Aquatic > Marine > Wetlands > Sediment ... | reverse complement strand
CGCGTTGGTGGGCTATTTTCTGGAAATCGAAAAGATCTCTTTCGCCGGACCCGGGGATATCGCCAACTCCCGGATCTCCACCGGGGCCTCGGACATTGTCTGCGATCTGCCCTATCCCCTCGAATGCGGGATGTGGTTCGACCACCACGAGGCGAATCTGGAGGATGTGGCTCTGCGCGGCATCGAGCAGGAAAACATCCCGGGACTGCGCAGGCCTGCGCCGAGCTGCGCACGCGTGATCCTCGACTATTTCGAAAACGAATTCGAGATTGACAGCGAGCTGGAAGAGCTGACAGAGGCAAGCGACCTGATAGATTCGTTCGCCTACGAATCGATCGAACACTGGCGATCCCTGCGCCCGGAAAGCGAGATCGACGCGGCGATCAAGCTCAAGTCGGGAACGCCTGCCGAGAGAAGAGAGTTCCTGCGCTGGCTGGTTCTCTGCCTGATGGATGAGAGCCTGGAGGAGGTGGCGGCAAAGGAGGATGTGACAGAACGGGCCGAGCTGTTCCGCGCCGAGGAGGAGCAGATGCTGAAAATCATCGAGCAGCATCTGGATTATCTGGGTGACGGGCAGGATATAATCCTGCTTGATTTCTCGGGCCATACCCGCAGGGTGAATGTGGTCAAGAACCTGGCCCAGCTTCTCGCTCCCCGGGCTCTGGCCGTGCTCGAGATCAACAGCCTTTTCGACCGGAAGGTCAAGACCAACGACCTGGCCTTTTCGATGAGTCTCAATATTGAAGGCGCCCATCGCGCTGCCGGGTGCGACCTGGGTGAGATCATGCGCCGGCTCAATATCGGCAGCGGCCACGCAGGCGCGGCAAGCGGCCTCGTTCGCTCGCGCTCCAAGCCGGAAATGCTGAAAGCGAAACAGCGCACACTGGATGCCATACTCGAACAGTGGAAAAAACAGCTTAAGTCAGGTGTGGCCGGGCAGGGCTGAATCATTAGCTCCCGGCCGTTACGCGCACGTGCAGATGGGTTACCGCCCTGAGGCCGTTATCTCCCGTGCGCTCCACCCGCACAATGTAGTCGCCGGCTTTGGCAAAACTGTGTTCGGTTTCGGCGTAGCCGTCCGGATCCAGCGAGTTGGTTATGAAATCAACTCCCCTCTGCCTGTATTTCGAGTGGTTCCATAAGTAGCCCACCCTGGACTGCACGGTAACCTGCGGGCTGCCGTCGCCGAAATCCCAGGTCTCGCTGCCGCTGTCAAAGTTGAACGAGCGCACGCGGAAAGTTACCGCTTCGCCCGGCCCTATCCCGAAAGTCGGGTAATAGGCTGCATGGATCGCAGGCAGCGGCTGAAGGGGGTCGTCGCTGTCGATTACGATAACAGGGCATACGTCGTAGTCCACTCTGCCTTTTGAGTCGGTGACTTTCAGCACTTCGCTGTACTCGCCCGCAGTGTGGTAGGTTCGTTTCTGCACTGCACCGTCTGCCGTGCCGCCCTGGGTAAAAATCCACTCGTAGCTTTCGATTTCACTTTCAAAACTCCGGGATTTGGAGCCGTCCAGGGTGAGCGTCTCCCCTGTGCCGATCAGTGCGTGCGGCCTGGCAATTGCGATCAGGGCCGGCTCGTATGCCTTGAGATAGGACTCCCAGAAATAAGCGTAGCCCTCCTCAGTGCCCCACCTGCCCGAGGGCTGAACGGCTTTGATCTCGAAATGAAGATGCGCCCAGCCGCCGCTGTTGCCCTCCTTGCCCAGCGTGCCGATTTTCTCTCCCAGTTTTACCGTGCTTCCTGGTTTCAGCCCGGCTGCGATACTTTTCAGATGGCTGTAGCGGTAAAGCCAGCCGTAGGCGCCGAGCACGAAAACAGACTCGTAGCGGGGTTCCAGCGGATAGTCCTCATACCCGGAGAGAACGCTGTCCCCGCACTGGATTACGGTTCCCGCACTGGCGGAGACAATCTCCACCAGGTCCTCGCACCCGCCGATATCCAGGCCTGAATGATAATAGATTTCCCCTGCTTCGGTATTCTCGCAGCCGTTGACATAAACCGGCTCGTTGCTCATCTGGGTATCGGTAGCGAACCAGAGCTGCTTTGCAGGATAGGCGAACGCATCCGCGTGGATCAGCGGTCCCTCTGCAGGCCAGAGCCGAAGCCGGGCGTCGTTGTCCAGGCCCCAACTGTCCTGCATGGCTTTACCGTAATATTCGCGGGTGACCGGGCAGTCGATTCTCACCCCGGAAACTTTCACGGGAAGGTTATAGTTGCCGGAGTTTAGGGTGACCGTTTCGCCGTTGACCCGGACCCGGACTGTTGACGAGCGCACTGCGGAGAGAAATTTATCCCGAACACAGGAGATATCAAGCAGCTCGACAGTGGCCGCGCCTGTGCCGCTGAGCTCGATCTCTTTCTTTTCCCCGATATTCAGGTCGATTACGGTTCGGATCGGTTTCAATGTGCCGGACTCCGTGGACGGGGTGGGGGAGCAGAATATAAATAAAGGCAGGGTGAGCAGAGCTGACGCTTTAAGAGAGCTGCTGTACAGGGACATTTCAATTGTCCTCCATGGGATAGCTGATGGCTGAGCGGTATATAAACTTTTACATCTCGACTTCCACCCGGCAGGCCGACCCCTCAGGGGCTGGTGGTATCACATTGCCCTCGACCTTTTTACCGTCCACGGTCATCCCTTTCACTCCATGCTCGGAGCCTCCCGGATTTCTGACCGTGATTTCGTAGCGCGCCCCGCGGAACTGCCGCTCGACCCTGAATTCGGCCCAGCCCGGCACTGCCGGGTCTATCATCAGCCCGGCCAGCGTGGGCCTGATCCCCAGGATATACTGGTGGGCAGCCAGGGTGAACCAGGTTGCGCTGCCGGTGAGCCAGCTGTTGCGTGCGCGGCCCACCTTGTGGAAAGGCTCCTGGGCGATATGCTGGCTGTAAATATATGGCTCTGTCTCGTGAAGTTCGGCGATGCGGCTGTAAGTTGTCGGTGCCATGCGAATGTAGTAGTCGTAGGCGCGCGATCCCCGGCCGAGCAGGGCCTCGGCCACCACGGCCCAGCTTGCCGCGTGGCAGAATACCGCCCCGTTTTCCTTGTGTCCCGGCAGGGGAATGCTTATCGAGCCCCATTTCGGGTCGTAGTCCGTATACGGTGGATCGAGCAGCTTGACCCCGTGTTCCCGCGCCAGGTGCCGGTGCACGCTGTCCATCACCGTGACAGCTCTTTCGCCTTCGGCTACGCCGGAGATCACAGACCAGACCTGCGGTTCGAGGAAAATCGATCCGGGTGTGACATCCGCCCCGCCGATATGGCCGCCGTCGGCAAGCAGGATTCTGCGGTAGTACTCGCCGTCCCAGGCAACCTCGTTGGCAAGCCGCTTCATTTCTTCATAACGTTCTCTGCAGCGAGAGGCCAGATCACCTTCACCCAGGTAATCCGCCAGTTCGGCCACTTCCCGCGCCGAGGCGCAGAAAAGCATCGCGTTGAACACGCTCTCGCTCTCCATCGAGCCGGGGTTGAGCCCGTCGTTCCAGTCCGCGTGGCCGGTTTGGGGAAGGCCGTGCCTGCCGCGCAGACGCCAGGTGGTGTCAAGCACGAGGGTCAGCCGATCCAACAGCTTCTGACTCCCCTCCCCGTCCAGGTAACGCACCTCTTCCTCCAGGATCGACGTGTCGCCCGTCTCCTTGATATACTGGCAGACAGATAGGGGCAGCCAGAGATGGTCGTCGTAGAAATCGCGCATGTCACCCGTGTCTGTCAGCGGGAAATAGTTGTGTGCCGCTATGCCGTCCGTGTGGATCAGCCCGGCCATCAGAAGGAGTCTTTTGCGCACGAACGAGGGATTCATGTGGCAGACACCCATCAGGTCCTGCAGGGTATCCCGGAAACCCAGGCCGCGGTCGGCGCCCCAGGCGTACGGGGAGATCGAGCGGGAAAGCTGCGCGGTGATATGAACATTGTACTGGTTCCAGGTGTTCGCGCAGGGATCGAAATCCTCCGCAGCCGGGGTGACTGCCTGGAAAGCCTTGAGGCGCTCTTTCCACCTGTTGCCCACCACGGCGAGCGCATCTTTCAGCGTGTCGATATCCCCGGCAGGGGAGAGGTTCTTGTAAAGCTCCTTCTCGGTTTCGCCGTAAGCGAGCACGAAAGCGAACTCGACACTCTCGCCCGGAGCAATGTCCCAGCGGTGGGTCAGCCCGCAGATCGGCCAGTCCCCCACACCGTCGAAATTCGTATCTTCGCCTGTCTCGACCACCCGCGGGTTGGACTCGCTGCGCCAGGTCTCGCCGAGAAACATCTGGCGCTCGATGTTGGTGGCAAAGGGCTCGTGCGTGCTGGTGAACCCGGCGTAATGCTTGACCCAGCGCATGTCATCCAGCCCGGTGCCTACATCGTTGTAGCTGTGGTGCACGATCACCCCGTCACGCTGGTAATAGCGGCTGCATTTGGGGCAGTTGTCCAGGTTGAGAAGGTCGCGCAGGGTGCCCCAGAAATTGAATTCCCCGTAGGAATAGCTGTGAAGCAGGCGGCGCTCATCCCCGGTATTGCACAGCCGCACCAGCCAGACCTCGGCCGGCCGGTCGGGAAGGACGAAATAGGTGATCTGGGAGCCGATCCCCCGGTAGCTCGACTGGATCCGCTGCACGTTGAGACCCACCCGGCAGCGGTAAGTGAACTCGCTCTGGGGTTTTACTACCGGGGCCCAGTTGGCCGACCAGTAGTCGCCGCTGGTCATGTCGCGAAGGTAAAGCCAGCGCCCGGGCCGGTCGGCGGGCACGCTGTTGAAACGGTAGCGCAGGATCTTGTTGTCTCTCGGACTCAGATAAAACGAGGTTCCTCCGCCGGTATGGCTGATCAAAGCGCAGTAACCCTGTTCGTTGATCAGGTAATTGTACCACGGCTGGGGAGTATCCGGCCGGAGGATAACGTACTCGCGCTTTTCTTCGTCAAAGTAGCCGTACTTGCCTTGTGCGATACCCATTGGCCCCTCCTGAAATATATTAGTTTATATAATATTTTGCGTTTGGCCGGTGTTACAAGATATATCAAGACTGTTGCTGCACGGCATGTCAGGAGGTCGAAAATCTTGTAAAAAGTCTGTCCACGGCGGCAGGATTAAACCCCCAGGCAGTTCCCTGATCTAATATAGTCAAGCAGGCGGCTCTTGGCAAAAACAAACAAAAACCATTGCGCGCTTTTTGAATGAATGTAAATTTTTAAAATAGTATTCCCTCCGATTACCCGCATAATAGATGAAAAAATAATTTAAATGCCGAGGCAGACAATGGCATCTCCTGGCAGCGAACTTCCCAATATCATCTGGTTTGTGGCCGATGACCTGGGTGACGGCGACCTGGGCTGCTGCGGCAACCCCTCAATCAGGACTGTAAACCTGGACCGCATGGCCGCAGAGGGTGTCAGGTTCACATCGGCTTTTGTCACCACGAGCAGTTGCAGCCCCAGCCGGGCCTCTTTTTTCAGCGGCATGTACCCGCATGCAACAGGCGCAGAGGACCTGCATGTTCACCTGCCGGAGAATATCAGGATCCTGCCGCACTACCTGGCCGGGCTTGGGTACCACACGATCAACGTGGGCAAGTACCATCTGGGGCCGCTGGTGTCGAATCAGTTCCACCAGAGGGAGAGCCGCATCGAGAACTGGAAAGCTCTGCTGGAAGAGCGCCCTGCAGGCAGGCCGTTTTTCCTCTCGCTGTGTTTTTACGATCCCCACAGGGACTATCAGCCCGGAGCGATCCCTGATCCAACAAAGTGCGAGGATGTGATCGTGCCGCCGTACCTGCCGGATACGCCGGAGGTCAGAGCCGACCTGGCGGCCTACTACGACGAGTGCGTGCGCCTGGACCGCGTAGTCGGGGAGGTGCTGGAATACCTGGAGCGAAACCGGATAGCGGACAACACGCTCGCGGTCTTTTTCTCGGACAACGGGATGCCCTTTCCACGGGCCAAGACCTCCTGCTACGACAGCGGCATCCGCACCCCGTTTATTGTGCGCTATCCCCCCAGAGTGCCGGCAGGCAAGGTGAACCGCTCTCTGTTCAGCATGGTCGATCTCGCCCCGTCCATGCTCGGTATGCTTGGAATCGAACCCGGGCAGCTCATGCAGGGAACCGACGCCAGCAGTCTCTTTCTCGACCCGTCCTCTGTGGGGCGGGAGTATATCCATGCAGAAAGCAACTGGCACGACCTGGACGAGCATATCAGGGCGGTGCGGGACAGCCGCTACAAATATATCAGGAACTACTTTCCGCGCCAGCGGGCCAACGTGCCTCTGGACGTGCTCAGGTCCCCTTCCTACAGTTCCATGCTGGAGCTCCGCGAATCCGGCCGCTTAACTGCCGAGCAGATGCGCCTGTTCATGGTTCCCCGGCCCGCCGAGGAGCTTTACGACACCAGCAGCGACCCGTTCGAGTTTACCAACCTTGCAGCGGACCCCCGCTACAGCGGCCAGCTCCAGCGCCTGCGGGAAGAGTGCGACCGCTGGATCAGCTCCACTGATGATGTCCCGCCGGTGCCGCGAAGAGTGGACCTGATGGATATTTACACCCGGGAGATAATCCGGCAGGATATCCTCGGCAAGCCGCCCCCTTTTCACCAGTAGCCTCAGGCACCCACTTTAAAAGCATGGGGAGTGCGAGCAAGGCAGGCAGCGGGGGCGGAACAGTCTTGAAAATAGTTGACACCAGAAATCCGAATCAATATCACAGGAGAGTTATCATGACCCAACTCGGCCGAAGAGAGTTTATCACTGGGGCGGCTTTGGGTGCGCTTGCCGCTTTGCCGGCAAAGCTCGAGGCAGCCCCGCCGAGCCGAGGCAGGCTCCCCAACATCCTTCTGCTGATCGCCGATGATATGGGCGACAGGGACGCGGGCTGCTACGGCCATCCCACGATCAGGACTCCCAGCCTGGACAGGATCGCAGACGGCGGGATGCGGTTCACCAATGCCTTTGTCACAACCAGCAGTTGCAGCCCCAGCCGGAGCTCGATATTCACTGGGCGCTACCCTCACGCCACAGGTGCCGAGGCCCTTCATATGCCCCTGCCAGAGGGCACGAAGATACTACCCTCCCACCTGTCCGAACTCGGTTATTTCACCGCTAACGTGGGCAAGCTGCACCTGGGGCCTGTCGGCTCAGCCCAGTTCGACAGTGTCCGGGAACAGCCCACGGACTGGAAACAGGTGTTGGATAACCGGCCCGAAAACCGTCCGTTTTTCCTGGCAGTCGGTTTCCGCGACCCGCACCGGCCTTACCAGCCGGATACCGTGCCGGACCCCACAGACCCGGCGGATGTGATCGTGCCTCCATATCTTGTTGATACTGTCCAGACAAGGGCGGATCTGGCCGGCTACTACGACGAGTGCCTGCGCATGGACCGGGAAATCGGCAAAATCCTGGACTGGCTCGCAGGCCGGGGTCTGGAAAAGGATACACTGGTCATATTCGTCTCGGACAACGGCATGCCGTTCCCGAGGGCCAAGACCACCTGCTACGACAGCGGCGTGCGCGTGCCCTTTCTCGTGCGCTGGCCCGGACGCGTTCCGCTAAAGACGGTGAGCGAGTCGCTGATCAGCACTGTCGATCTCTCAGCCTCTATCCTGTCGATCCTGGGCAGTAAAGTTCCGGAGGCAATGCAGGGGACCGATGCAAGCCCGCTGTTTTTCGATCCCCGCACAGAGGTGCGGGACTATGTCCATCTCGAGCGCAACTGGCACAACATGGACAACCACCAGCGCGGCTGCCGCGACAAGCGCTACAAGTATATCAGGAACAACCTCCCGCGCAGGTTTACCATCTCCAGCGACCTTCTGCAAAGCCCGAGCTACCTGTCTCTGCTTACAAAGCGCGATTTGAACCAGCTCACTGCAGCGCAGATGCGCCTGTGGATGATCCCCAGGGCCGGCGAGGAGCTTTACGACACCTGGACCGACCCGTTCGAGTTTGTCAACCTTGCTCCGGATGCGAGATATGCCCCTATCCTCGAGCGCATGCGCACAGAGACAGAGCGCTGGAGGGCCGCCACCGGCGACTACCCGCCGGGGCGCCGCTACAAGGACAACCTTGATATTTTCACGCGGGAGAAGTATGGTAAAACAAGCGGCGCGCCCGAGCCGTACGGAAAGGAAAAATAATTTTTAACCGGCGGGCTCCTTCAGGCTGGATTTAACAGGCCCGGATGACCGTTTGTCTGTCATGGCTGCCCATCTCTCCAAAGGGATGCTGTTGAAATAGCGGCACGCCTTTTGCAAAATATGATCTGATTTGGATTTCTTTTTTCAGATTTCTGAATGTTTCGTTAATGTCTTGTTGAGGTGAGCTCTTAAAGTGTTAAAGCCGATCGGAAAATCTCTCGCCGCCCTGCTGTTGCTCTGGAGCGCACTGGCAGCCGGGGTTTCAGGCGCGGAGCTTCCGGGCCCGAGGCTCACGGCCGGGCTGGACTCCCTGCTCGAGTTGCACTCATCGAGTCTTGCGCGCCGGGATTCTCTCCGGCAGCAGGCCGATGAGCTGGCCTCGGAAGTGGCGCGGCTCAAGGAGAGCCTCGCCGGGCGGTTCTCCCGGCTGGAGCAGTACCGCCTTGAGGGTGCTCTGAGAAGGAGCCAGGTGGTGGCTGACAGTATCGACCTGCTGAACCGCACTGTCAGCGCCTGCACGGATGAGTTGGCTGCGCGGAGCCTTCAGGCCACAGCCTACTATACTTCTGTGCTGGATTCGCTGACCCTGGAGTTGAAAGATATCCGCAACAAAAAGCTGCGCGGGGAGGTAATAAAGAAAATAGAGCGGCTGCAAGCCGAGCGGGCCGCCCTGGCCCGGTACTCGACAGCGGCCAGGGCAGGAAAGCCCAGCGAGGCGGGTTTCAGCCTTTCGCAACTGGTGCAGGCCGTTCTGGTACTCCCGCAGGATTCCCCGGAGGAGATACGCGAAAAAGCGGACTTTCTCACGGATATCGCAGCCAGGTGGTCGCGCACTCTGGCCGAGGTTGAAAAAAATATTGAACGGCTCTCCGATGAGAGGGCTATCAAAAGGCGGCTCGGCGAGTTCGCCCAGGAAATCTCCCTTTTCGACGGGACAGGCCCCTCGAGCCGGGCGGGTGTCAAATCCTCGCCAACCTCCCCTGATGATAAGGTATTCAGAACCGAGTCTGCGGAGGGTTACGCTGATTATTCTACAGATGGTTTCGGCGGGACTTCCCAGCCCGGCCAGTTGACTTCAGACCTGGAACTGGGGGAGCTGGAGAGCGGGATGTGGCTGCTGGAGAACCTGGATAACCTCTCGGCTGATAAACTGGAGGCTGCAATCGGTCTGCTCCAGACGCGCCGGGATTCGCTGCAGAAGAGGCTGGAAATACTGCGCGCCATGGAGCGCGGCATAAGAAGTAAGGCAGGCGAAACCGAACAACTGAAGGAGGACGCTCCCCCAAAGTGAGCCGGCTTCCCCAATATCCCCCCATCTGGCCGCATACCTGCCTGGCGGTTCTCTGTCTTCTTTTCATTTCGACATCTGCCGCCGCTGCCGGTCGTATCAGCGCCAGAGCCGAAAACCGCCTCTCCCTCGCCTGGGAGTATGACAGCAACGTGCTGGAAGAACCTTCCGATAAGCTCAGCGGAGGGGCCGGCACGGTTTCGCTGTTTTCCAGAGTGCGCCTGTTTTCCCCGCAAAGCGTTACCCTGATCGATTTCCACCTGGGCTACAAAGGCCATCACAAACTGGCTGAACAGGACAGGCTCACTGCGGGTAACATACTGGTCAACAAGCTGGCTCTCACGAGCCAGAGGTGGATTGACGAGCGCTGGACCGCCGGTGCCGGGGCCGAGTTCAAGGCCCGGAACATTTACCGGAAAAACGAGCTGAACCTGCTCAGCGAGGAGGGCTACATCCGGGGTGCAGGCAGGCTGTTCGCCCGCAGGCAGCTCGGACAGTCGGCAGCTCTGAGCTTTGCCTACCGCTATTCCTTCCTGGATTTCGAAACCTTTAATACTTTCAATTATCGCGCCCACAGCCCCAGCCTGGGACTTTCCCGCTCCCTGGCCCCGAACCTTGCGGGCTCGGTCCAGTACAGTTTCACCAACCGGCTCTGCCACAGACTGGTTAACGTCCGGGACCCGGACGGAGTCCTCGTGCAGCTAGACAGGCGCCAGCAGGACCGCCTCAATCAACTCGATTTTACCGTATCCTATACCCGCAGGCGGCTGGTTAATTTCACCTGGTCGGTCCAGCGCAACGACTCGAACAACTACGGCTTTTCTTACTGGAACAACCGTTTCAGCATTCTTCTGGCCGGCAAACTGCCCCACGCTTTTTTCCTCAACGCCTACCTTTTTTTCGAGCTCAAAAGGTACTCGGACGAAGTGGATGTGCCGATCCTGGTCGATATAATCACCGAGGAGAACGACAACAACGGCGCGATTGTCAAGCTCTCCCGGCCGCTTAACGAATCGCTCGAAGCTGCCCTGACTGTGAGCCTCTACCGCAACGAGTCCACTATCCGCGAGCTTAATTTCAACAAAAGCCTCCTCAATTTCGCCCTCATCTGCCGCTTCTGATTTGCAGAAATCTGTAAGCAGGTATCAGAAATCTGATAACCGGCTTTCCTCTATAGCAGGCCGTCCTCCCTGTGCCGGCCTTTTCCCCGGCCTGAGCCGCAGTCTCATAACTTGAAAAATATAATAAGATAGCCCGACCAACGGGCAGGCCCTGCTCACCCGGTACAACTTCTGGAATGCAAATTGCCCCTACCGGAATACGACAAATTTTCGAATCCATTGGCACTTTAAAGGAAACTTGAGGAATGAAAAAAATTATCATCGACATTTGCCTGGTCTCAATGCTGGCTCTTGTCTCACAGGTGGGCGCGGGGCAAAAGATCGCAAGCAGCAAGGAAGGGACTTCCGGCAGGAGGGCGGAGGTGCAAAAGGTGCTTGGCGAGATCAGGGAGCAGGTTTTGCTCGACCGCTCGGTCCACGAGTTTTTCAATGAAATGGGACTTTTTGACAACCAGCTCTACGGCAGGCTTCATGGCAGGGAGAGCTACAAGGAAAAAGCCAACGAGCTCAAATCGAATATCGACTACCTGGACAATCAACTGACCAGCTTGAAAAACAGTCAGGATAATGAGCAATTCGGCCCTTCCGACACAGAAGGGAGCCGCAGTGAACAGATCAGCCAGTTGGAGACAACGATCAGCACGATGCGCACTGAGCTCGACTTGTTCCAGGCCATGAGCCTGTTGGAGGGCGGCACGGAGGTTATCGGCGGGGCAAGCCTCGATAAGCACAGGCAGTTCGGCCCGGTCCCGGATTCATTCACCGATCCTCTTGAAAAACTCGAGTACTATCTGAAACTCCTCGAATCGCTAGAACAAGAGGAAAAAAAGGCGGAAAAAGAGAACGCGGATTCCAATAACTGAGCGTACGTATAAAAACTTTAATATATGAGTTGTGGCCGGGTAACGGTGAAAACGAGATGAGCGGGCCGGAGCTTGAACAGCCGGAGGGAGGTTATAAATGCAAAGCGATATCAGCGGGATACCCCAGGATGTGATCTCTTTGGCACAGAGCTTTCTCGGCCTTGTTGTCTATATCGTTATTATCGGCTTGAGCCTCGGCTTGAGCTTGATACCTGAACGCCGCGGGAAAATGAACTCCCGGATCGGCTTTTGAAATCCCCGCCAGGTCAGTCTGAAGAGAGAAAAAGGTTCGGATTCCTGATCCTGACCCCCGGCGAAAACGGTTCCCATGATTGCGGAGCCGACTGCTGATACAAGAGAGGAGTAAACGATGAGCATCACGTATCGGGCGAAGATGAATAGACTGCTGCTTTCATTTGTTTTTTCCGGCCTGGCATTGCTGGCGCTGCCGGAGCACGGGATTCCGGACGGCCGGCTGGATAAAAGCCGCCTTTCGGTCTCTCCCGGGCATGCCCGGCTGATCCGGCTGCTCGAGGCGCAAAAAGCGGCAGAGGCCCGTGAGTCCTCGCCTGGTATTTCGGGGCAGGACGTTTTAACGGGAAAGTTTTCTTCCCCGCCCGTTCGGGAACTGGAAGAAAAAGAACAGGGAAAAGTCGATGAAGCCGCAGGGCCAGCGCGGGTTTACATGGCTGGAGGGGCGGGGGACAACCGTCTGATTCTCGAAGGATTGTCGCGGTTATTGAGCACGAAGCAGCTTTCACCCGGCGCAGCGAACCTGCCCTTGCTTCAGGAGCTTAACCGGCTGGCTGCAGAGACAGGTGGCCGGGAGCCTTCCCTGGACTTCACAGGTGAAGAGCCATTGGAGCCCAATAAAACCGAAATCGAGCCGAACGACAGCTGGGCCGAGGCGCAGGGAATCGAGTACGGGGACATCGTGGCCGGTTCCGCCGTGCCGGAAAAGGAATTCGATATCTACTCTTTCAGGGCCGGGGCTGGAGATTTTGTCAGGATAGAGGCCTTGCCTGACGGTGTCCCGGGCTGGACCACAGCCCTGCTTTTCGATCCGGACAGCAACCTGGTCACAGGTGGATATTACGGGCTGAAAGGATATCCCGGCTCTGCCGAAGACAGCCGGCTGGCGCCTATAATCTGGCCGGGCGGCAATATTGTGGCCGCCACCCTGGAAACCGAAGGCACCTACTATATCGTCGTTTCCACCTTGCCCGGTGATATAATCTTTCTCGACGGCACGGCAGATAGTCCGGATGCGGGTGAATCCTCCGACGAGGTTCCCTACATTCTGAAAATAGAAAACCTTCCCACCCTGCCGGTAACCGGCAAGGTGGTGGATGATAACCGGCTGCCGGTAGGCGAAGCCGGGCTGAATTTCTGGTCTTATGAGGGCCTCGGCGGCGTACAGTGCATCAGCGCAGAGGACGGCTCGTTCAGTCTCGCCCTGCCTGAAGGCACATACTATGTAGCCGTGGCGAGCCCTCCTGCAAGCCGCTATCCGGATGGCCAGATCGTGGACAGTTTCACTGTGGAAAGCAAAGGCGCTGTGCTTGAGTTCGTGCTTAAGAGCGGAGTGATATTCTCCGGCCGCACGGTCAGTGACCGCGGAGAAGTTGTCGGCAATATCGGTTTCAGCATGGTCGACCGGGAGCACGAACAGTACCACCGGGGCTATTCAGACCAGGACGGCGTTTTCAGCGTGGCCGTTTTTCCGGGCACTTACGATATCAGCCTCTACTCTCCCTACCAGTATCCTCCGCAGCCGGTAATCCGTGGAGTGAGAATCGAGGAGGACACTGCTTACGATCTGATTCTGGATACAGGCCGGCGGGTCGGCGGAAAAGTTCTCGGCCCCGACGGTTCACCCCTGGGAGGGGTCAACCTGACTTTCCGCAGTGAGATATATTCACGCTACGCTGTTTCCGACGAAAACGGCGCATACCTGGTGGCCCTTGCAGCAGGCGAGTACTGGATCGCGGTGCGCCCGGCCCCCGAACACCTTCTCCCGGAGCAGCAGGTCGGCCCGCTGGAAGTGAGCGGGGACCTGACCTACGATATCAAGCTCGCTGCTGGCGGGGTGCTTTCCGGCAGCGTGATAGACAGCCGCGGCAACCCGGTGTGCGATGCACAGGTCAACGTCTGGCCCGTTTACAGCTATCCTGAGCCGGGTGAACCGACAGACAGCATAAAAACCGACGATAGAATTTTCATTATAGATGCAAGCGGGCAGTTAGTCGGCAGCGCCGATGAGGTGAACTCGAGCCTGCCCGGAACGGACGGGATTCTCTACTGGAACAATATAAAACGCACCTCGACCGGCAGGGAGGGAAACTGGCAGATCGCTCTGGTTGCCGGCGAGTACGCGGTGGAGGTGATCGCGCCGGCTGATTATCCCCAGCAGAGTGTGAGGGCGGGAACTTTCACTATCGAACAGGGCGGCAGGACCGAAGTGCCGCAGGTGAAGATCGACCACGGGGTCACATTCAGCGGCCGGGTGCTCCTGCCGGACGGTTCGCCTTTCGCTTACGGCGCTTTCTTCATGGAACTCGCACCTGCAAGCTCCGATGAAATCACCTATGCCGGTAATGATGCCGCCATCTCCTACCCGTCGATTGGCCGGTGGGGCAACTGGATTTATCTGGATGAGCAGGGCGCTTTCGAGCTGCGCCTAATTGCCGGAGTGTACGACCTCTATTTCTACCAGAAGACCGGCGAGCCGGCCTCCCCCAGGCAGCGCGTGGAGGGAGTGAACCTGGAGAGCGACCTCGAGCTGACTATCGATCTTCAGCCCGGCCACCTGTTGAGCGGCAGGGTTATCGACCCGGGCAGGCGCGGCATACAGGGGTGCTGGCTGAACTTCTACAGTACGGACAATATCTGGCACGGATCGGCCGTATCCGCACTGGACGGAACATTCTCCATCCGGCTGATTGCCGGTGATTACGTTGTGGCTGTTTCGCCGGTGGCGGGGTATTTCCCGGATTCCACCAGACAGGCGGTTTCGCTGACCGGGGACCAGGCTCTCGATATCGTGCTGCGGCCGGGAGTAAAAGTTTCCGGTCGGGTAACGGACAGCGCCGGTCACGGAATCGGCGAGGCGGTTGTGCACCTGGTGACCCACTATGATGCGGCAGAGGACAGCGTGATTCCGCTACTGCCCATTGATCCCACGTTCTTTGCCGAACCGGCCAAAATAGATCCAGCCGGGAACGTTATCGGAGCTGACGGTGAGGATGCATCCTCCGGGCTCTCCCTGCAGCCGGATATGATCGCGCCGCTGTGGAACCCATACTATTTCTATGCCGGCACCGACGAGAGCGGCTACTGGGAAACGCTCGTGAAACCCGGTGTCTACGATATCTACGCCTATTCGACCCAGCCGGGATACAACAAGACTTTCCTTTCCGCCGTAGACTGTACGGAAGAGATTGAAATCGGCCTGAGTCTCGAGCAGGCCGAAATCGTAATCAACGGCAGAGTGGAGGACGAGCAGGGTACGCCGGTGTCCGGCGTACTGATCAGCCTCCTGGACCCGAAGAGCGGCAGCCACGTGTCATCATATACGAATGAAAGCGGCGAGTTCGAGTTGGAGCTGGCTCAGGGAGCCTATGAGCTCTATGTCTCCGGAAACAGTGACGGCGGCGGATCGGCTGTGACGGATGTCGTGGAGTTGGACAGCGACCGCAGCCTTGACATCCGCCTGGGTGAGGGTATCCTGGGCGATGAAGGGCAGAACGCTCACAAGAGAGGTCTTTACAAGGCCTACCTGGTCGGCGGCAACTATCCCAACCCGTTCAACCCGTCCACCACGATCAGTTATACAGTCGATCAGCCGAGTGATATTCGCCTGACAGTTTTCGATATCCGCGGACGGCGGGTGGTTACCCTGGTGGACCGCTTTCAGGACCAGGGAGTATACCACATTCAGTGGGACGGGACCGATTCAAGCGGCCGGGCGCTCGCCTCCGGTGTGTATTTCTACCGCATGGAAGCGGGCAATTACTCGGTAACGCGTAAAATGGTTCTGCTGAAATAAATAAAAGACCGGGACACTGGGGGGATCCCGGCTTTTATGGCTGTCCGGGGCGTCGGCCACGCCCCGGGCGGCCGCTTCCTTGAAAAGTCAGGTATGATTTGAACCCTCATACTTTAATATATAGAATGGTTTTCAGTTAAAAATCCCCTCAGAAACACTTTGCTGCTATATCGGCAAAACAACTCAACAGGGGGACAAAATGTTAAACAGGTATTCAAATTTCATTATTGCTCTGGTTTGGATCGCTGCCGTTTTTACGTCCTGTGGCAAGGACTCCGCGTTTGTCGACCCTCCTTTCGACGGCGGTGAAAACGCATCGGTTCGCCTGAGTGGCCTCGGAGACTGCGAGAACCAGCAGAGCACCACGCTGGCGGACACGGAGCGCAATGACGAGCTTCAGGCCACCGTGCAGGACGGCAAGGTGAGCTTCACCCACAGCAGGGCATTGTACAACTGCTGTCTGGACAGTATCTCGCTGGACATAGAGGCCGATGGCGATTTGATCCGGGTGCTGGAGTCCGAGAACTGCAGCGAACCGTGTTTTTGTATCTGCGAGTACACGGTTTCCGGTGAAATCCTGGACCTCGAGCCGGGCAGCTATACGATCCAGGTTTTCGATGAAGCGAACGCTGAAGAGGTATTGTGTTCTATGGGCGTGCAGATAAATTAAGAGCAGTGGACTATTCTTGATTTTCAAACATCCAAAGGAGCAGGCAGTTATCATGGTTATTCAAAGGCTTTTTACCTGGCTGTTCATCACATTGGCAGTTGTCGCTGTCAGCCTGAATGCTTACGATCTGCCCGAGATCGACAGCGCAGTCAACACCGAGTTCGGCGTGTACGAACCCGTGGCAGTGGATGTGGAGCCTGCATTGGGCGATATGACTGTGGCTGCCGATTTTTCCAATGTCGCCTTTTTCGAGACTTTCAGCGCCTCTTTCGACAACCAGGCCCTCGAAATTCTGGCGCGCAATCATTTCGTGGCTGTCCCGGGTGGGCACAAGCAGATTCACGATCTCTATAACTGGGCAGAGGAGGAAGACCTGCCCAGGTTCATAACCGCCGACGGCCTGCTCCACACGTTCCACATCGTTTACGATTACGCGCTGAGGATTCTCGAAACAGAGCGGTTCCAGCACGACCTGATCAGCCTGAACGAGGCCTTGCTGGCCGATCTGCGCCTGCGGAGCTCTTCCGATCCCGAGCTGGCCGGGGAGCTGCGCCGCGTGGTGGCTTTCGTGGCCGTGGCGCGAAAACTGGCCCGGCCCCAGAGCGAGGTGCCGGAGGAGGCCGCCGACCTGGTGGCTGCTGAGCTGGCCCTGATCGACGCCCACGCAGGCCCGGAAGTCTCCCCGATTCTCGGCTACCGCGAAGACTACAGCCAGTACGTTCCGCGCGGGCACTATACCAGGAGCTCTGCGCTGGAGAACTATTTCAGGGCCATGATGTGGTACGGCAGGCTGGGTTTCCGGCTGCGGCCCGGCGAAAGGCCCGAGGAGATCGAGAAGGGGCGCAGCGAGACCCGCATGGCGCTCAACCTGGTGGCCAGCCTTTCCGGGCTGGATCTGGCGGGTGAGCCCGCGCTCGATGTCTGGGAGAGGATCTACAGGCCCACGGTGTTTTTTGTCGGCAGCGCGGATGACCTGACAGCCAGCGAGTACGCGGAGCTGGCCGGGCAGGTCTACGGCAAGGCAGTGGAGTTTCTCACGCCCGAGGAAATCGCCGCCAGCGCCGTGCTTGAAGATTTTATCAGCCAGGCCATGGAACTCCGGCCCCCGAGGATCAACTCCTCGCTGCTGGTCGAAGGAGACGCCTCAGTCGTGACCAAAGGCTTCCGGGTCATGGGACAGCGTTTCATCCCGGATTCCTACATGCTCTGGAAACTGGTTTTTCCCAATGTCAACGCCCGCCTGATGCCAAGAGGGCTGGACGTGATGGCGGTGCTCGGCTCGAACGAAGCCGAGCGCCTGCTGGATGAGCACTACGGCGAATTCGACAGATATCCGGAATACGGTATGATGCTGGACAGTCTCAAGCAGGAGTTCGCATCCCTGCCGGCTGTTACCTGGGCGGAGAATCTTTACTGGAACTGGCTCTACTGCCTCAGGCCGCTGTTCGAGGAAAAGAGCCGGGGCTATCCCACGTTCATGCTCTCCGAGGCCTGGCGGCGCAAGGAGCTGGGCACCGCCCTGGGCAGTTGGGCGCAGTTGCGCCACGATACTATCCTTTACGCCAAGCAGAGCTACTCTTTCGAAACCTCGATCCCGATGCCCGGGACAAGACCGGTCGGATACGTGGAACCCGAGCCGGAGGTTTTCGCCCGCCTCTCGGCGCTCGCGCGCTATATGCGCAGCTCCCTGGCAGAGCGGGGCGTGCTGCCGGATGAGATCTCATGGCGCCTGGCCCGGTTCGAAAGCCTCGCGCTGAGTCTGAAGCAGATCGCAGAGAAAGAGCTTGAAGAGCTGGAAATAAGTGAAAGCGACGCCGAAGTGATCCGCACTATCGGCAAGACCCTCGAAAACCTGGTCACATTCCCTGCAGAGCAGACAAGCGCGGAAATCCAGAGCGAGGCGGACGAAGAGATGGCCGTGATCGCAGATGTCCACACGGACCCGAACACTCTCAGCGCCCTCGAAGTCGGGGTGGGCTATCCCCTGGTGCTCTATGTTATCGTTCCGACTGACTCCGGCCCAATGATGACTGTGGGCGGCATGTTCTCATACTACGAGTTCGCGCACCCCATCTCGGACCGCCTGACTGACGAGGCCTGGCAGCAGATGCTGCGCAGCGGGCAGGCGCCCGCACCGGCAGAATGGCTCGATGGTTTCCTCTCGCTCGGCGAGGGAGGAGCGACCGAATACGCAAGTTTCCCCTCCAGGGACGAGTCTGTCGAGCCCAGGATTGATTTCCCCGCCGGGACCGTTCGCTCCGGCGATATGCTGGATATCAGGGTGGAGGACACGGTGGGAAATGCCCTGAGCCTCCGTTTCTGGATGGGTGACAACCTGATTGCAGAGAACAGCCTGAGCCCCGATCCGTCCGGCGGTGGCGTTTACAACGCCACGGTCACAACATCGGGCTGGCCCGCCGGGGTCGTGCGCGCGGAACTGATACGGGATGGGCAGAGCGGCGGAAGCGCCTTTTTCGAGCTGGCCCGGGCCGCTGGTGCAGCCACAGACCTGAACAACGACGGCCGCACGGAAATCTTTGACCTGATCGAGATGCTGGTCCGGCTTTCCAGAAAAGAGGCCCCGGATATCAACAGTGACGGCAGGGGGGATGTTTTCGACCTGCTCGAGCTGCTGAGAATTCTGAGCCATACGGCACCGGAGGCGCGGCTGACAGCCCTGGGCCCCTGCCAGGGAGAGGGCGTGCGCTCAAAATTCGACGAACGGCTGGATCTCAAAGCGGCCGGCGGCATGGTGTCGTTTATCCACAGCAGCGCCACCTACAACTGCTGCATGGACAGTATTTCGGTCACACTTGTAACTCTGGCTGAAAACCATCTTCGTATCGTCGAAACCGAATATGCTGCGGAACCCTGCCGTTGTATCTGTGATTTTACGGTGTTCGGCGAGATCAACGACCTGCGGGCCGGGACCTATACAGTGGAGGTGGTAAGCGCTGCGGAACCGGAAACGGTGCTCTGCTCCTCGGTGATTACACTGCCCTGAGCGGGCCGCGCTGCTTAAAATCTATCTTCCCGGCAAGGCTGTTGCGGATATCCTCAGCTTCTTTTTGACCAGTACGCTGAGAATGATGCTTCTCAGGCTGATCACTATCGCAGTGGCCACCGCGGCTCCAATCATACCCATCAGCGAGATCAGCACTGCATTGAGGAGAATATTGAGCAATGCGGTTGCGCCGATCACCCACGCTGCCTGGCGCTGATTTCCGGTCATGCTCATCAGGAAACCCACCGGGCCCGTGAGCGAAATCACCATCTGTCCCAGGCAGAGAACGGCCAGGATGCCATACCCGGCTACGAATGCATCTCCGAACCATCCCAGCACCCACTCTCCCCAGACGAAGACGAACAGAAACACCGGAAGCGAGTAGGCCAGCACACCCCGGGAGGCCAGGGTTATCATCCGCTGAAGGTCCCCGTGACGGTTTTGGGAATGCAGTTGGGCGATCATGGGCGCAACGATCATGTTTGCCGAGTTCAGGCCGAATGAGACCAGCAGGGCAACCTGGCTCGCCACCGAATAAACGCCCGCCTGGG
>Ga0272442_10004265_pt1 | contig 19662 bp, 21 predicted proteins | sample SSMForm2O_FD_200262 | JGI IMG/M metagenome (GOLD analysis project Ga0272442, IMG submission 200262) | Marine sediment archaeal communities from Little Sippewissett salt marsh, Falmouth, MA, United States - SSM-Form-2O | ecosystem: Environmental > Aquatic > Marine > Wetlands > Sediment ... | reverse complement strand
AGTCAGAGGTTCGTTTCGGCGGACTGATGGCGTGCCTATTGAAGAATGAGCCGACGAGTTGATTTATGTGGCTGGGTTAAGCAACTAAGTTGCGGAGCCGTAGCGAAAGCGAGTCCGAATAGGGCGTTGCTCAGCTTGCTGAGCAGGTCGCATGAATCAGACCCGAAACCAGGTGATCTACCCATGGCCAGAGTGAAGCTCAGGTAATATTGAGTGGAGGCTCGAACCTAATAATCAGGCAGAATTATAGGATGAGCTGTGGGTAGTGCAGGTGAAATGCCAATCGAACCTGGAGATAGCTGGTTCTCCCCGAAATGCATTTAGGTGCAGCCTCAAGTTAATAGCCCGTGGAGGTAGAGCTCTGGATAAGTCAGGGACTGTGAGGTTACCGAACTTAACCAAACTCCAAATGCCATGGGTGGTATCTTGGGAGTGAGACTGTGAAGGATAAGCTCCATAGTCGAGAGGGAAACAGCCCAGACCATCAGCTAAGGTCCCTAATACAGACTAAGTGGAAAAGGAAGTGATATTGCACAAACAGCCAGGAGGTTGGCTTAGAAGCAGCCATCCTTTAAAGATAGCGTAATAGCTCACTGGTCGAGTGGTGTTGCGCCGATAATTCAACGGGGCTAAGTCTGTTACCGAAGCTATGGCATTGTCTTTATGACAATGGGTAGGGGAGCGTTGTCATTGTTGAGAAGCTGTGGTGTAAACCATGGTGGAACGATGAGAAGTGAGAATGTCGGCATGAGTAACGTAAAGGCATGTGAAAACCATGCCCACCGTAAACCTGAGGTTTCCTATGCAACGTCAATCGGCGTAGGGTTAGTCAGGCCTAAGCCGTACCCTAATGGGGAAGGCGATGGACAATGGGTTAATATTCCCATACCGCTTGATTTTTGTTTTAAGGTAAAGGGGGGACGCAGGAAGGTAGGCTGAGCATACCTATTGGACATGGTGTGTTCCCGACTCTAGGCGTGTCAGGGCAGGAAAATCCACTCTGACGTTAAGTTGAGGGAAGGGAGAAATTGAGGAGAAATCCGAGATAATTCAGCTGATCCTAAGCTGCCAAGAAAAGCCTCGTTACTAAAAGATTGAGCGTCTGTACCGCAAACCGCCACTGGTAGGTGGGGATAAATGTCCCAAGGTGTTCGAGAGAACCCTCGTTAAGGAATTAGGCAAAATTACCCCGTAACTTCGGGAGAAGGGGGCCCGTCCGAGAGGGCGGGGGCACAAAATTGGCTCAAGCGACTGTTTAACAAAAACATAGGTCTCTGCTAAAGCGATAAAGCTGAAATATAGAGGCTGATACCTGCCCGGTGCCAGAAGGTTAAAAGGAGGGGTTAAGGTGGCAACATCTGAAGCTCTGAATTGAAGCCCTGGTGAACGGCGGCCGTAACTATAACGGTCCTAAGGTAGCGAAATCCCTTGTCGGGTAAGTTCCGACCCGCACGAATGGTGTAACGACTTGAGCGCTGTCTCAACGAGGGACTCGGTGAAATTGAATTGACGGCGAAGATGCCGTCTACCCGCGACAGGACAAAAAGACCCTGGCAGCTTTACTATAGCTTGGCACTGAGCTTGGGCTGAGCATGTGTAGGATAGGTGGGAGGCTGTGAAACTGGAGCGTCAGCTTCGGTGGAGCCAACGGTGAAATACCACTCTTGTTCAGTTTTAGTTCTAACCTGTTATGAATGGGGACAATGTCAGGTGGGTAGTTTGACTGGGGCGGTTGCCTCCCAAAAGGTAACGGAGGCGCCCAAAGGTTCCCTCAGCACGTATGGAAATCGTGTGAAGAGTGTATTGGTATAAGGGAGCTTGACTGTGAGACCTACAAGTCGAGCAGAGACGAAAGTCGGGCAAAGTGATCCCACGGCCCCGTGTGGAAGGGCCGTGGCTTAACGGATAAAAGCTACGCCAGGGATAACAGGCTTATCTTGCCCAAGAGTTCATATCGACGGCAAGGTTTGGCACCTCGATGTCGGCTCATCGCATCCTGGGGCTGGAGAAGGTCCCAAGGGTTGGGCTGTTCGCCCATTAAAGCGGTACGCGAGCTGGGTTCAGACCGTCGTGAGACAGGTTGGTCTCTATCCGTCGTGGGCGTCCGGAGATTTGAGGGGAGTTCTCCTTTGTACGAGAGGATCAGGAGGAACAGACCTCTGGTGTGCCAGTTGTCGCGCCAGCGGCAGTGCTGGGTAGCCAAGTCTGGATGGGATAAGCGCTGAAAGCATATAAGTGCGAAGCCCACCCCAAGATGAGATCTCCCACCGGTATATCCGGGTAAGACCACAAGTAGACTACTTGTTTGATAGGTGGCGTGTGTAAGCGGAGTAATCCGTTCAGCTAAGCCATACTAATGGTCGAGGCCTTGATCTACATTTACTGGTTTTTCTACAGAATCTGTTCAGTTAGGTGATACCCTACGCGGGGTAGAGCAGTGGCAGCTCGTCGGGCTCATAACCCGGAGGTCGTTGGTTCAAATCCAACCCCCGCTACCAACGATATAATAAAAACAAGTCAGCTATATTGACTTGTTTTTTTATTACAGCGCCCTGACTACGCAGCTATAATCTCTCATTGTAGTATCCTTACTTATTTACGCTATCTTATGAGGAAGGTTTGATGGACAAAGAATGACATAAGGAGTATGACTTTTATTTGCATAAATAGGCCAATCATGGAGAAAATGTATAGACCATGTAATAGCAATGTGGTAAGCTTCTAATATAGATACTGTAACAAGGAGGATTGAATGAAGCGTATATTTTTATTAGCAATGATCGGTCTGGTGCTGATCGGTCTGCTAGCTGGTTGTGCAGAGAAAACGGAAAAGGTTCTTGTGGCGACGGATGCCACCTGGCCGCCATTCGAGTCTGTCAATGAGCAAACCAAGGAAATCGAAGGATTTGATATCGACCTGCTTAATGCGATTGCGGAGGAAGCCGGACTGGAAATTGAATATGTTAATGTCGGATTCGATCCGCTGCTTGCCGGAATAGCCCAGTGCCAGTATGATGCTGCAATCTCTGCCATGACTATCACGGAAGAACGCAAGCAAAAAATGCTCTTCTCCAATCCTTATTTTGAGGCTGGACAGATTGTAACTGTTCGTATAGATAATTCCGATATTAGCGGTAAAGACTCTCTAGGAGGGAAAACTGTAGGTGCTCAGATAGGAACTACCGGAGCCATCATTGTTGGAGATATGGATGATGTTACCTTAAAAACGTATGACGATGTGGGGCTTGCCTTCCAGGACTTAATGAACGGGCAAATTGATGCTATCGTTGCCGACAATCCACTGGCCCTGGAATATGTCAATAAGAACTCCAATAAACTCAAGACAGCCGGTGAAGTGTTTACAGAGGAATACTACGGGATAGCGATTTGTAAAGATAATACGGAGTTGCAGGCAAAAATTAATGCCGGACTGAAAGCTGTTAAAGCAGAAGGACTGATCGAAGAACTAATCCAGAAGTGGATTTAAAAAAGAATAGCTATAAATAATGCACTCCCGTACTTGTTATACTGCTAAAGTGTAGGACGGGAGCATTGCAAAAAATGTAGTAGCTGATGAATAAACAGCCGAAGACTGGTTTCAGCAGAGGCAAAATCCTCGGTAGCCTAAATTTTAAATGGAGACAGGGTACCGATCCCTGGTGGGCACTGGTAGCTCTCGTGGTACTACTCCTTGTAGCACTTATTACCACGAGGTCTGATCCCTTCTTAAATATATTATTATTCGTCCGGGATGGTATCTGGATTACTATCTTCATTACTATTTCGGCATTTGTTTTAACCCTGGTAGTAGGGCTGATTGGCGCTCTGGGTCGACTCTCGCGAAATCCTGTTATCTATGCAATCTCCACACTCTACGTTGAGCTTATTCGCGGTATTCCACTACTGGTACAGCTGATATGGTGGTATTTTGCCTTCCCTGTTGTTTTGCAGGGCATTGGTCGCTGGTTAGATATAGCTTCCCTGGCTGACTACCGTGCAAATGCTGTCTTTACCGCCATTATAGGACTGGTCGTCTGTTATGGGGCATATATGGCCGAGATTTATAGGGCAGGTATCCAGAGTATTTCCAGAGGACAAATGGAGGCTGCCCGAAGCCTGGGGATGACCTATGCCCAAGCGATGCGCCATGTTATTTTACCTCAAGCTATGCGGGTAGTTTTACCACCAGTATGTAATGAATTTATTGCCTTGTTGAAAGACTCTTCTCTGGTCAGTGTGGTAGCAGTGGCTGATTTAACCCGCCGTGGACGTGAGTTCATGTCGGTACATTTTAATCCTATTGAGGTCTGGACAATGATTGCCTTAATATATCTGATAATGACCCTGCTGTCAGGCAGATTAGCAACCTGGATAGAGAAAAAGTACCGACTGGAAAAGTAAAGAGTATGGAAGAACCAATTATCCGGATAAAGGATGTCCACAAACACTTCGGCACGGTGCATGCACTGAGAGGTATAAGCCTTAATATAAATAGAGGAGAGGTCGTTGTCATAATAGGTCCCTCCGGCTCTGGAAAATCAACGCTGCTTCGCTGCATTAACCGCCTCGAAGAATATAACACAGGCGAAATACTGGTCGATGGAATTTCTCTGGACAGTGCGGAGAATATCAATACAGTTCGCCGTGAAGTTGGAATGGTATTTCAATCATTTAATCTTTTTCCACACCTTACAGCTATTGACAACCTTATGCTGGCACAACGTATCGTTCGAAAGCGTCCTGAAGCTGAATCAGAGGAGATCGCTCATGACCTTCTGGCAAAGGTAGGTATTTCAGAGAAGGTAGATGTTTACCCGGCACAGCTTTCCGGCGGCCAAAAGCAGCGTGTTGCTATTGCTCGAGCCCTGGCAATGAATCCAAAGATTATGCTGTTCGATGAGCCAACAAGTGCGCTGGATCCTGAGATGATAACTGAGGTTTTAAATGTAATGATGACGCTGGCCAAAGAAGGAATGACCATGGTTGTAGTATCCCACGAGATGGGATTTGCCCGTGCTGCCGCAAACAGGATTATTTTTATAGATGAAGGAAAAATTATAGAAGAAACAACACCTGAAGACATGTTTGCATCATCCGATAACGAAAGAACCAGACTATTCCTTAGCAAAGTTCTCAATCTATAAAAAATGAACATAGTGTTGCTATTTAAAAAGGAAAGACAGATATCTGTATATTGACGGGAATGAATTGACGACATTGTTAAGCGAAAATAATCGGTATATAATTATTTCTGGTTATACTGTATAGAAAGTGCTTTATTTGTAGTACTCGGTTTTTACAATTAATTAAAGGAGGATTATCAATGGCATCAAAAGTATATTACATGGACGCTCGCAGTAATTCCCCGCAGACCAGTATAGTCTCTAAAATGATTACTGTTTTCGAAGCCGCAGGCTTTGAAAAGCTTATCAAGCCTGGTGATGTGGTAGCTATTAAACTTCACTGTGGAGAATGGAACAACACCGCATACCTCCGTCCTGTCTATGCCCGTGCGCTTGCAGATAAAATCAAGTCTCTGGGAGGAAGACCTTTTGTCTGTGACACTACTACACAACCGTACAATCCGTATGCAACACGCTGTACTGCATTAGATTTAATAACCACAGCAGAGCGGAATGGCTATAACTCAGCTTCTTTGGGCTGTCCATTTATTAGTGCAGATGGCTTCCTCGGCATGGACGACTACCGGGTGGACCTGCCCGAGGGTTTTATTCTTAAGGAAGCATATATCGCTCAGGCAATAGCCGCAGCTGATGTATTAATAGCACTCACTCATTTTAAGGGCCATTCCCTCGGTGTTATTGGCGGCTCTCTTAAGAACCTGGGGATAGGCGCCCAATCGAAGCGTGGCAAGTTCAATGTTCACATGGGCTGCCATCCCACATATGGACTCGGCGCCAGTGCTAAATTTCATCCTGAAAACTGCAAGGGACGTAAGGGTGAAACGGACTGGCAGATCCTTGAGGATTGCTGTCCTTATGGATTAATACATGTTACCGAAGATTCGATTACATGGGAGAGAGAGAAATGTGTCAATTGTCTATCATGTCTTCGTCCCATGCTCAGTCGCGGTATTCTTGAAGTAGCTGAAGAAAACTTCAATGCTACCAACGCTGCAATTGCTGATGCCTGTCTGGCTACCGTCAAGGCGGTAGGTAAAGATAAAGTTGCTTTTATCAATATGGCTATCGATGTCTCCCGCTGGTGTGATTGTGTAAGCTTTGCTGATGTTCCGCTCGTTCCTCACCTTGGAGTATTTGCCAGTTACGACCCGGTAGCTGTGGACAAAGCATGTCTGGATAAGGTGATTGAGACGGAAGGTATTCATGGTAGCACGGCTGAAGATATGGAGGTAATGGGGGCGGGTGAACGGAAATTCGAAATTTGCTCACCGTTGATGGCTGGTCTGAGCGAAGAAGCCCAGATCAATACCGGCGAAGTAAATGGCTTGGGCACAAGGAACTATCAACTTGTACCGGTTGAAGAGAAAGAAATGATAGATGTAGCCTTCCCTCCGGATCCACGACCAGTGGGAGTACGCTTCCGCCGCTTGTTTAATAAGCTACAACCGTTTCCCTATGAGCGGTATAATGGTAAGGGATTCCAGAGAGAAGAAAAGGTTGACCTGGATCGTGTAAACACTCATCTTGATGATAAATAATTGTTTATCAGGAATAAATAGGAAGGAGAAAATATGATTCCTAAAGGTATTGAGAATGCGGATGCAATTATTGCATCCTGCAAGTTGATAATAAAAGGCCTGGACTCACAGGAACCTGAAGGAAAAGAAGTACTGCAGAGTGTAATAGATATCCTGGAGGATATGAAGAAAAAATTCTTTTTAAAGACCAACCTGGCGATTCCTACTAGCAATGCCTGTAAAAGAGATATCATTGAACTTCAATCCATAGTGGAAGGAGCAGACCTCTCGCGCTTTTCAGAGGTAATGTCCAGATTCAGAGGGAACCTTGAAAAACTTCTGAAGAATGCCAAGATGGATGGAGTAATAATTACCTGATGTCTCTTATACTGGTGACCGGTGGGGCTGGTAGCGCCGGAAAACTTGTTGTAAAACAGCTTCGTGAGAATGGTCATTCTGTCCGGGTATTCGACCTTCCCACTATGGACTATAGCGATCTTGAAGGGAAGGAAGGGATTGATATACAACATGGAGATATTACAAAGTTAGCATCTGTGCAGCAGGCAGTGGCAGGAGTGCATGCCGTAGTACATCTTGCAGCTCTTCTCCCTCCATCGAGCGAACGTAATAGGGAGTTAACCTTTGCTATTAATGTGGAAGGGACAACCCGACTTGCTGAAGTACTAAAGCAGGCTAATCCTGACGCCGCGCTGGTGTTTACCTCGTCGGTTAGTACCTATGGCGACACTACGAGGGAAAATTCACCTGTTACAATAGACCATTCACAGCAGGCTTTGGATATATATGCTGAAAGCAAGATTGTTGCCGAGAAATCCATCCGTGATGTTTATCCGGCTACCGTAATACTACGTATTTCCGGTATTTCAGTGCCCTCGATTCAATCTCCTCCTGATACATGGCCTTTTATGGCTGACCAGAGGATTGAATTCGTTCACCGGAATGATGTGGTAACAGCAATCTGCAATTCAGTTACCGTGAAAAGTGCCAGGGGACACATTTTCAATATCGCAGGTGGTGCTTCCTGGCGTACAACAGGCAGAGAATATGTCAATGATTACTTTGAGCTGCTGGGCGTACCAATCGAGGAAGCACAATTTCAGAGTGAACCAGGCTGGTGCGACTGGTATGATACCAATGAATCTCAGCGAGTTTTACAGTACCAGAATAATTCATATCAGGCATATCTACAACAGCTGGATAGCGAAATACAACAGATGATGTCGGAGTGATTTAACCACCGGCAACAGGAGGGAATACGGCGATAACATCGCTGTTTTTCAGTTCGATTTTATCCTTTATGTCTTTTATGTTCCTGCCGTTAATTGCGAAGATAAGATCTTCTCTCACTTTATCCCTACGGATGTCATAAACACTTGTCAGGAAGCTCTGACCGAGCTTCCTGGCAGCGTTCTCAATCAGATTACGAACTGTTCCATCACACTCAACGACCAGTCTTCTTCTGCCATACTTATCACGCAAAGTAGCGAACAGTATAATTTCAACTGTTATCATCTCTTTTGCTACTGAGTTACTATTATGTGAGCTGGCAGCTATCGACATGTAAGTTGCCCTATAATACAATCTCCAGTTCTTTCAGTTTAGCAGCCGTTGGTACTCCGTCGACCCATCCACGCAATTTGTAGTATTCTCCTATCATTTTATCAAGATTGGCTACTTGTCCTTTGGCGGGGCCTTCAGGTAGAGGATCATTTAACAATCTGGCAGGCAATGTGTCGTCCTTTCCATCTATACCCAACCTGTTCATCACCACCCTCTCCAGGTTGTAGATTCGCTCGCCAATTTTCAATATCTCAGCATCGCTTATATCCCAGCCGGTAACAGCCGAGAGGAGTTCAGCATAGTCTGCAGTGCTTATGGCAAAGGTGGTGAACAGGCAGTTGACTGTAGAGTTAACCATGCTGGCAACATCCTGAAATATTTTAACCCATTGTGCTTTGCCTTCGGTTACCAGTGGGTCTATCTTTTCCGGTATGCCGACAATTTCAGGAGCAATAGTATAGCCAGTGACGTGGCATCCACCCCGGTTGGACGTTGCGTAGTTTAGCCCGATGCCTTTAATCCCTCTGGGGTCGTATGCCGGCATTTCCAGCCCTTTTACGCTCATGGATAGTTCCGGGTGCCCGTAGAATTCACATAATTTTCTCGAACCGGGAGCCATATATTTACCAAAGCCGGTTTTATGGGCGATTCGCCATACCGATTCGACCATTGCTGCAGCATTGCCAAAGCTTAAGTCCAGTCCCTGCAAGTCATCTTCAGGAATATACTTCTTCTCATGCAGCTCCATAGCTGCTGCAATGGTGGAACCAACACTAATCGGATCCAGCCCAAATTCATCACAGTAATGATTTGCTTTAGTTATTGCATCGAGGTCTTTCACTGCGGTTGCGCTTCCCAGAGACCAGATGCTCTCGTACTCCGGCCCCTCTGAAGCAAGTATCTGGTAGGGACCTGATTTTACACTGGTTATTCTCCCACAGGCTATATTACAGCCCCAGCAGGCTCCTTTTTTAGTGAGATATTTTTCAGCCAGAGCCTCGCCGCTTATTTTTTCGGCATCAGGATTTACGGATGTCTGCCAGTTTTTATACGGTAAAGAACCAGCAGTATTTATTACATTTACCAGTACCGCTGTTCCATAAGCAGGTAATCCTTCGCCGGTGACTGCATTCTTCTCTATTGCCTCCAGGCATCGCTTTGAGATAGGTACAAATTCAGCCATCTTAGCATAAGGAACCTTTTCATTTCCGGCAACAACGACAGCCTTTAATCCTTTTGATCCCATAATAGCTCCAACACCTGCTCTGCCAAGGGCCCTGTGATCATCATTCATGATCACAGCCATAGGGACTAGGTTTTCTCCGGCAGTGCCGATACACATCACACTGGCCTGTTTTCGACCGACCACCGTCTTGAGAATCCTGGTGGTGTCGAAAGTGTTCTTTCCCCACAGGTCTCCGGCATCTCTTAGCTGTGCCTTTCCATCTACTATTGATAAATACACAGGCACATCAGATGCACCCTCAACTATGATTCCATCAAAGCCGGCAAACTTGAGCGTTGCTCCCCAGGTACCCCCGCTATTACTACTGGCGATAGAGCCCGTCAGCGGTGATTTTAACGCCATTAAGTGATGTCGACCAGAGGACGGAAATCCGGCGATCCCTGTACCCGGTCCGGTCATAAATATCAACGGGTTATCGGAACCTAGCGGGTCCATATCTTTTGCAGAAATACCCCTCGTAGCAAATTCTTTAATATACTGGTAGAGAAGATAGACACCATATCCTTTTCCCCCAAGGTATTTTCTGGCGATCTTCTCGTCAACTTCTTCGGTGATAATGGACTTTGCAGTTAAATCAACTCTAAGGATTTTCCCCATAAAACCTCTTGCCATTTTCCCTCCTTATTTGTTCCCTTGAGTTTATTTGAATTTATTATTCCAACGAATAAATAGTTACTCTACTATATATTTCTATTAGCTTTTCTGGTTTACTTGCTGCTGAAAAGCTGGGACAAATAAAATTTAACCATAGGCACTACTCCTCCTTTGGTTAAAGACTAATAAGAGTTATTTCAAACAGTTGACACAATCTACAATAATAAATTAGCCCTCATCGGGCATGTTGTCAATATCTCCTGTTATGAAAATACTGATATTCTACTGCTTACTTATCAATATCTTGATAGAGCTGGTTTTCATTACAGATTTCATCATGTATATATTCTACAACGGTCTGATATCGGCCGGTGAATTCCCATTCAGTATGGTGTAGATATGGCAGCTTTTAAGTCCGGGCATTTTCAAACTTGTGATGATGAACTGGTGGAATGGGAAGAAGCTATTAGTGTATCCTTTATCATTATCGGAGAAGCAGGCAAGATGAAATCTTCAAAATACGTGCACAGGCAAGCGATCAGGAATTCATATAAGATTTTGCTCTTTGAGCTTGCCAGACGATCACATAAGTTCATGGAATTGGTCCCGCCATGTCCTATAAGAGCTGTCGTGAAGGTGACCCAGAACTGTAACTCTCGATGCATAACCTGTTGCTCCTGGAAAGAAGACTCACAGGATGAGTTAACCACCAGTGAGTTGTGTGACACCCTGTGCCAGATTAGGGCGTATGGCATATCCGACCTATGTCTATTTGGAGGGGAACCCTTGCTTAGAGACGACCTTTCATCTGTAGTTCGTAAGGCAAATGAGCTGAAGTTTGACAGGATAAATATGATTACAAATGGCCTTCTGTTGACAAGGGAAAGAAGTATAGAACTTATTGATAGTGGTATCACTTCGATATATATATCATTAAACGGAACCGAAAATGTGCACGATAAAACGCGGGGAATAAAGGGCGCATATGCTAGAACTATGGAGGCTATTCAGTCACTTGTTGAATTGAGAGACACCAGGTTCCCTCATCTGGAGATAACGGTAATAGCTATAGTCATGGGAATTACTGTTGATAGTATCCTTGAGGTAGCAGATATGTGTCGCCGGTGGAGTATTGGATTTTCACTGGCACCCCTTGATACCAGCCCACCCTGGCAGGGTGTCGTTCCTATCGATCTTATGACAATTAATCAGCGACAACTCAATACTGTGATTGACGAGATGCATAGGATGAAGAGGATGGCATCTTCATTAATCCACGATTCTCATGCCTCTCTCGAGTATGTAAGAAACTGTTTTATTACACGTAAGAGAACAGATATCCCCTGTTATCTTGGCTATCTGTTAGTGTTTGTGGGAGCTCACGGTGAAGTGTATCCAGGGTGTTGGGTACTTTCTCCTGTTGGCGATCTAAGGCAGTCATCGCTGAAACAGATAATAGGCTCAGAAAAATATATAAAGAGAGTACAGGATATGTTTCTGAAAAAATGCCCCGGATGTGTCTGCGATTATATTGTGAATCTCTATGCTCATGTTCCAGCTGTTATAGAAGAGGTGCAGTGGAGGCTTAAACTGCAGTCTACAACAAGAAAGTAAAGCTAGTGCAAACTCTGTACATTGGCAAAAGGGAAAGAGAATGATTCAAAACAACGGTTATATTGAAGAATAACTTCGAATAGCTAAATTCTCAGCAGTCGTTTGACTTTAGGAGTTGCAGCTTTGTGCCAGGTTTCTTCCCTGACAGGTCGCCTTTTCTTAAGGATTTCAGGCATACCTGTAAAGGCATTCAGAATACCTTTGAGGCAGGACCACAGACATCTGTACCTGAGTGCTCTGATTAATTGGTATGGAATGCTGCAAAAGGAGACAGTAATTGCTACCCAAACGGGATAGTACTTCCAGTAATACCAGATTGCATTTCTCGTATTGTAGTACATACTCCTCTTATTTCTCATGGTATTTTGGCTGGAGGAAATTTTATGGTAGGCAACCAGATCGGGACAATATAATATCTTATAACCTGAATCAATCATCCGGATAGAAAGATCGTCCTCGTCCCAGTAAATGAATAGTTCTTCAGAAAATAAACCGGTTTTCTCCAGGGCGGTTTTTCTTATCGCCGCAGCACAAGCTACAAAGTCGAATATCTCAAATTGCTTGTCGGCAAATATGTTGACATCGACTCCATAAACCCACCCCCATATTTTCCCGGAGTAATAATTCAATACCTTACTCGCCAGTACACCGAGGGAAGGCTCTTCGCGAAAATGCCGGACTGCATTCTCTATCCAGTCTTTTTGAAGTACTGCATCGTCATCCATTAGCACGATGAACTCTCCACGAGATATATCAATCCCTCGATTACGTGCAGCTATACCGATGTTATACGGTAGTTCTAGCAGTTTTACCTCTGTAAATTGTTCTTCAATTAACTGCTGTGAACCGTCTTGTGAGTTATTATCTACTACAATAACTTCAAAATCCTGATACTGTTGTTTTTGAAGTTCATGTAACGCTTCTCTTAGTTTATCTATGCGGTTATAGCTGATGATAACAACACTGACTACAGGAACTGATTTTAATGTTTCTATGCAAGAAATCTGTTGATTGGGCTGAATCTGATACATATTCGACCTGTTCTACCTTTTTCTCAGTAATTATTATTACGATTATTCTATTCCCGGAAGTTATTTATAGTATGGACTTTAGCACTTCATCTGCTGTTTTGCGACCGTTTAAGATAGCCTTATCCATATTCAAATATGCCCAGCTTCCAAATCTGCCACAGGGGTATATTCCCCTGGAATTCAGAAAATTATGTATCAGTTCGATGTTTCTTTCACGATCAGGCGTGTAAATAACATAGGCTGGGTTCAGACATTTTATATCTCTAAACAGAATCTTATCGCTCTTATTGAGTATTCCGGACTCCAGTAAGCCGGCTATAACAGTTTCTATTATTTCATTATGTGTCATTTTTAATGGCTTATGCATAGGAACAGATAGCTCAGCTGATACTGAACTTTTCCCGTCTGGGACCATAGAAGCAGACAGGTTCATGGGAAAACTTACCCGGTGGAAAATATACTTATTCTCAGGGAAGTAAATCCAGTGATAGTCTGAAATGTTACTTCTATCTACCGCAAGACTCACAATATAAACGATGTTGTATTTAAGACTTCTTGCTGCGTGTCCCACTTGAAAGGGGATATGGTCGCATATTAATGAAATGGCTTCAGGCAACGGTACAGTTGAGATGAGCTTGTTGTATCTGATTCTGTTACCGTTTACTTCAACTTCTCTGTTTGTTATGGAGATCTTAGATACCTTTGAACTAAGATTGACGTTTCTTACCGCTGGTAAGAACCCGTTTGATAGAGCTCCGATCCCACCTGTCAGTGGGTACCAGAAATTAGAGTTTGGTCCGTAGCTTCTATGCAGTGGTTTCAGTGCACCCTCCACTGCCTCTTCTATTTCAGGAACCGGGACCCTTTCAGAGATCCAATCATGGCTCATCTTTTGCAGGTTGATTGCCCATAGTTTTCTATTATAGGGAAGCATGAAGTGCTTTGCTATCCCGCTCCCAAAAGTACCGTTGATCCACTCTTCAAAATTTGTTGGATTTAAAGCTTCTTTACAGCGCACGTTAAACAGTCCGAGAAGACACTCCTTAATGACATCCGGTTCTTGTCCGTAGAGATGTCCCTGGAACGGGAACTCGGTATAAACATTCCGATAGTAAACGAAGGCTTTCCTTAGTTGTGAGTAGTAGTTATTTCTTAGAAGAGTCTCTTTAATAAGCTCCTCAGCGTAGCTGTCCTCTGTATAAAGAATATGTGAAGCGTAATCAAAGGTGAAATCATGTATAAGAAAAGATTTGCATAGACCTCCGACTTCGGAGTCTTTCTCAAGTATCTGGTAGTCTGTGAATCCATGGTGCTCGAGCTGATAGGCGGCTGACAATCCAGCCACGCCGGCGCCAATAATTACCAGCCTATTCATTTTTCCATTTACTCGTATTCTTATACCAATCGAGCGTTAGCGCTATACCGTCGTTAATAAAAACCTCAGGCTCATAATTCAGGAGCTCTCTGGCTTTGGATATGTCAGCAATAAATTGCATAATCTCGCCGGTCCTTATTTCCTGTACAATCAACTTGCTGCTCGATCCGATAGTAATCCGCATGGTCTCCGCCAACTCCAGGATGGTTATCCCTTTGCCGCTAGCTATGTTAAATACATTGCCTCTTACGTTGTTAAACTTATTTATAGATTTCGTTATTCCCTTGATGCAATCTGAGATATAAGTGAAATCCAGCAATTTCTCTCTTCCAAATATCACGATATCCTCGTTTTTTCTCATACGCTCAATAATAAGGGGTATCAGCCTGTCACTGTCATCATATTTACCGTAAACGTTTGAAAATCTGAGTACTATAAATTCTATCCCATAGCAGTAATGATAAGCACTTACCAGGGCTTCCACTCCCATTTTTGTTGCTGTATAAGGACTCTCACTGTTACTGACGGCAATTTCATCCTCTCTTAAATAAACTTTATCTGAGTTGCCATAGACTTCTCTGCTGCTGCTAAATATAAATCTCCTGATATTATTAATTCTGCAAAATTCGAGAACATTGAATGAAATATCATAATTGTCTTTTGCTAATTGCGGAGTAATCACCGTATTAAATACCCTGGCGTTTGCCGCTAGATGCACCACCATATCGAAATCCTTCGTTAATTTTTCGAATAAGGAACTGTTCCTGAGGTCACAAAGTACTGTGACACTATCGACATCCGTTCTCCACTGATTGTGCTTTATATCAACTCCAATTACCTCATAGCCACCCTGCAGGAGTGCCTTACAGAGCGCTGTTCCAATCATTCCACTGCTGCCGGTAACCAGTATTTTATTAATATCCTTATTCAATTATATCTCCCTATTTACTATCGGGTAATTAATAACTCCGCTGTTTATTACTGGAATAGTGGCTCTTCAACCTTTTTTATTCGAATGAGCCTATATACGTTTAGTAGTTTCAATGCAGAGATCCTTTAAACCGGCTGGCTGTCAGTACGGATATATTATACTTTCCAAACAATCGGGGCAGAGAAAGATTTGAATCATTATTCATCTTTTGGGGATTTGTTCTTTTGGTCAGAATAGTACTTTAAACCGGAGCTTATAATTTCAGCGATAGTCGCACCTCTTTTTTTGGCTTCTTTGTCCTCATTCAATTCCTCTTGTATCTTATCGAGCTTAGCAATTATCTGATTAAGTCTCTTTTCATAGCTATTACCTTCCAGGCTGCGTTTTACTTGTATCAATCCCAGGGAGATAAATGCCAGCCCTATAAGCCCCAGTGCGATTTGTAGCTGTAAAGGGGGATTAATAAGGGCTAGTATGATTATCCCAAGACCGATGGTTATCGCTACTGCCCCAATCGTCCTGTATGAAACTGACTTTAAATATTTGGAAAAACGCATTCTATTACTTTATAGCATATATTACGCTCTGTTGGATATCCATACTACTGACTCAATTTAATGTTTTTCTACCAAAGGCTATAGCGGAGCTTTAAGGAAAATCAGCGCTTAATAGACATTGAGAAGAGAGAGAAAGAATAACCTGGTTTGAATTAGCCGGCTAACATATTTACAATAGATATCTGAATAGAACAGGAGCCGAGACTTATATGAAGCGGAATACTAGACTGATTATTGCGGTGATGCTGGTTGTCATAACACTGGCAAGCAGTATTGCTGGAGCGGTACTTGCTCCTAACAACGGTGAAAATACCAGTTCTTCAATTGAACTTGAGGAATTAACAGGTACGGAATCCACGGGCTGTGTAGAAGAAATAGATGGTGCTATTGAAGATACTGGGTGCGGCAGCAAATACTTCCCTTCGGAATAGCACTTTAAAGCCTCTATCCGCGGTATAAAAGATACAATTTTTCTAAAAAGCTAAGCTCTGTTTCTATCATTGTATGCAATAAAAACTAAAACAGCTATCACTTTGTCTGGACAGGTTGTTATAAAGTATGATGTCGGATATTAATACCAATCTGCTTTAGTACTACCTTAATGAGTGATATACTAGCCAAGATATGTCACCTGTCTATTCTCAAGAATAACGGGATAAAATTCCGGGCTAGATACTATTGGAGGTTTAAAAATGGAAGTGTATACTCACGTACTCCTTGGTGGTCTTGTTTCATCCGCTCCTTCCCTGGTAGGGTGGATAGTGGCTGTGGTCCTGGTGACGATAATGTTGAGACGTGGAGGAAGCAGGGCAGAACGTTTTCTCCTCATCGGTGCCTCATTAATGCTGGTGCAGTCTCTTGCTGCCGTTCCGACATCGGCTCTTGGCAACTGGCTTATGATTGATAAGGGAATGCCCAGTGTGAAAGCTGCTTTTGTCTTATCGATATATGGGCTTATCAGAGGTTGTATCGGCCTGGGTGGCATTATCTGCCTTGTTTATGCGTATTGGGTAAGGTTTAAGAAGAAGCCAGATTCAATTCTAAAGGTATAATGAAAAGGTTCATACGTATGTAATTCAATTTACCTATCTGCTACTATGTGAGAATATAGAAATCAATCATGATGAGGAGGTAACAGCAAGTGATTTACATAGAAGCATCATTTCGAGTGGTACCGGGTAAAATGGGTGAATTTATGGAGGTATTTGAGAAGGAATTTCTGCCAGCTTCTGATAAAGTAGGAATGAAACTGGTTGCTCAATGGCGTACTACTATTGGCACGCTGGATGAAGTTACCAACCTATGGGGCTACGATGACCTGCTGCATATGCAGCGGGTACAGGATGCCAGGACGCAAAACCCTGAATTCAGAAAGGCTTCGAGTCATATCAGGACTCTTATCGCGTATGAGGCAACCAGGCTCATGACTCCAACAGCATTCTCATCGATAAAGTAATATAGAACCATGTAATAGTTTGATAGTTATATTGGGGCTAATAGAATCGGTAAGTAAATATAGCTTGTTTTTTCACTAAATATATGTAGCTAAAGGAGGTAAACGTGAAAGTATCCAAGGTAAGTCAGGTTGTAAAAGAGCAGCGGACAAGTGCACTGTTCACAGAACCGGTAACCATGCAGGCGATAGTAGGGACAGACCTGAGTAAGAGATTTCGCATAGCGCAGGTCAACTTCGATAAGGGGGTTAGGAATAAGTTTCATAGTCATACCATCGAACAAATACTCATTGTTACCGAAGGCAAAGGCATTGTAGCCACGGAGAATGAAGAAGTAACGGTCGTTCCCGGCGATATTATCTTCATTCCGGCAGGAGAAAAACACTGGCACGGAGCTACCAAAGATTCCAGCTTCTCTCATCTCTATGTTATGTCGCCGGATAGCGAAACGACACAGCTCGAGGATTAGAATTTAGCTCAGTGTCATCAGGTAGAGATGGCGTAGAACACACCAACTACTAAATAATTTAATAATAGCTCTCCGGCTTACATATTGTGTTACCGGATATGTCAGCTTCCATCCAAACCGGTAGTCGATTTGTTATTCAGGCCGACGAATTGAAGACGATGCTCCAAACAAGGGATTGCCATCCCCAAAAGCATCGATAGCTGTGCCTGTTATAGCTTTGCTTTCATCAGATGCAAGGAAGACTGCTATATCTGCAATATCTTTCGGGGGCATAGCATGTTTTGGAATTTCACCACCGGTTATTTCCCGGATCATATCTGTTAATACAGTACCGGGGCAGATAGTATTAACATCGATGCCGAACTCTTTAACCTCTGCAGCCAGACAACTGTTAAAATTAATAACAGCCGCTTTAGAAGACCTGTAAGGAGTTCTACCTGCTGCTCCAATACGACCTCCGATTGAAGCGAAGTTTATTATTTTACCGGACTTCTGTGCAATCATATGTGGTAATACTGCACGGCAGCAAAGAAAAGTACCGGTTAAATTAACACCAATAACCCAGTTCCATTCAGCGAGTGATAATTCGGTAACCGCCCGGTACGGCAGGTTCACTGCGGCGTTATTTACCAGTATATCGATATGTTGGTACCTGTCTTTAGTCTGCTCAACCATGGTGATAACATCTATTTCACTGGCAACATCTGCCTGAATACTGATGGCCTTTCCCCCGTCTCTAATGATTTGTTTTACTACGTCATCGCAGCTATTTTTGTTTCTGCTGGCAACGACGACACTGGCTCCTTCCTGTGCAAAAGATAAAGAAATTGCCCGTCCTATACCACGGCTTCCTCCGGTTACTATGGCGACTTTATTGGCTAATCTCATTATTGGCTCCTTTTCTGCTGTGAGTGTATCTATCCTGCCCTGAGCAAACATAGGATAAAACCATAGCCAGAATAATACAAGGGGTTTTCTTGTTTTCAACGTTATACCGATCCCCCATTTTTATCTATTTTTCTGGGTGGTTAAGGCTGCAGTAGTACTACTTATCTTTGTCTTTTTGTTCAGTAGCCTGTTCATACTGCTGTACAGTTATGTATATACCATAGTCGAATAGAAGTATTACCCTGTTAATGCTATCTACTGCCTGGTGCATATCAAAAACGTTCATAAACAGAGACTGTATTTCTGCGGCCAGCCAGATTTGTCTTCTCATTAGAATCATACAATAAATGGCCTCACATAGTGGTATACCGTCGGTGTACATAGTTTTAGCGAAGTCTGAAAAACATGGTCTCGATGCCTCGAACAGGTGCTCGCTGTGATACATGGTTTTTAAACTTTTGTAACAGCAGATTATTACTGGAACATACTTGCCCTCAGGAAGGTTGTGTAATGAAGGCGTCCTTGCGTTTGTGCTTACTGCCTTCTGCCATTGTTCTGCAATTATTTCAGGATGGTGTTCAGTAAAGTCCAGTAATTTGTCTGCAAATATCTGATACATCTATGTTACCTCCTTACCCATTAAATTCCCCGACATTTGCAGGTGAGGTATTTAACCTACCACAAAATAATCGATAGGAGTTATACATTCTCATATTTCTATTTTATTTTCTTCTAGTTACCGCTAACCGGGCTAAAGAGCGCCTTAAAGCTGCCTCGGCAGCAGTCACACTTGCTTTGGATGGTCTCGTTTTGAGGATTTCCTCTGCACGTTTTCGGGCTTGCTCTGCTCGTGCTATGTTAATCTCTTCAGCACGTTCATAAGCATCGGCTAAAATAATTACCTTGTCACGACGCACTTCGAGAAAACCACCCAGTAATGCCAGTATCTGTTCCCCGCCATCCTTTTTTATGACCAGTTTTCCGGGCTGGAGGATAGTCATGAACGGGGCATGATGGGGGAGTATTGTAAACTGTCCTTCTGAACCCGAGGCCGTTATCATAGCCACATCCTCAGAAAAGCCGACCTTTTCTGCTGTAACTATTTCCAGTCTAAAAGTACTCATTATGCCCTCTCCATCTTGCTGGCTTTTTCTAAAACCTCATCGATGGTTCCTACCATATAGAAGTCAGTCTCAGACAGACCATCATGTTTCCCTTCGAGAATCTCTTTGAATCCACGTACTGTCTCCCTGACTGGAAC
>Ga0272442_10004264_pt1 | contig 19664 bp, 17 predicted proteins | sample SSMForm2O_FD_200262 | JGI IMG/M metagenome (GOLD analysis project Ga0272442, IMG submission 200262) | Marine sediment archaeal communities from Little Sippewissett salt marsh, Falmouth, MA, United States - SSM-Form-2O | ecosystem: Environmental > Aquatic > Marine > Wetlands > Sediment ... | reverse complement strand
AGGATGTGACCTCACTGCGGGAACGGGAAAAATACCTGCAGCGGGTCAACCGGCTTATCTCTCTGGGTGAACTGGCGGCCGGCGTGGCCCACGAAATCAGGAATCCCCTCACGGGGATCGGTGTCGTCCTCGATATCCTGCGGCGGCGGAAGGAATTTTCGCGCAGTGATCTGGAGCTGGCTGACGAAGCCATGTCCGAAATCGACCGGCTGGAAAGTATCGTTGCCGGGCTGCTTGACTTTGCCCGCCCCAAGGACTTCAATTTTGAGGAAACTGCCATTAATGATGTCATCGGGAGTATGCTGTTTTTGATCAAGAAACAGTGCAAGAGCCAGAACCTCCTGTTTAATGTCCGGTACGGAAACGATATTCCGATGGCCCGAATGGACCAGGGAAAGATAAAACAGGCGTTGCTGAATATAGTGATCAATGCCATCCAGGCCATGCCCGGTGGCGGCGCCCTGACGATTGAAACGGCGTACCGCACCGGTGATGGTAACGGCCTCGACCGGGGCAGGGTCGTCATTACGATCAGTGATACGGGCCCGGGCATCTCGGAGCAGGCACGCGACCGCATCTTCGATCCCTTCTTTACGACTCACAGCGAGGGCACGGGCTTGGGCCTTTCCATCACGCACAGCGTGATTAAAGAACATAACGGGATAATCACCGTGGATTCCGCGGAAGACCGGGGATCGACATTCACGGTATCACTACCGATCCATGCACACACGACAGGCGAGGGGTAAAACCATGCAGCGTATACTGATCATCGATGACGAACCGCTGATCCGGAAATCTCTCAAAATTGCCCTGGAAGAAGACGGCTACGATATATATACCGCCGAAACCGGCATGGAGGGCATTGCCGTCGCCCGCAAGGAGAATATTGACATTGTCTTCCTGGATATTAAACTGCCCGATATTCAGGGCCTCGATGTCCTGCAAAAGCTCAAGAGCATGGACAACGACCTCCTGGTAATCATGATGACCGGTTACGGAACGATCGAAAGTGCCGTCACCGCCATGAAATCGGGGGCCTTTGATTATATTACCAAGCCGTTCAAGACCAAAGACATCTCCACACTCATTAAACTGGCCCTGGAAACACGAAGCCTGAAACGCGATGTGAAACGTTTTGTCGACAAGGACAGGACCTTTTACGGCCTGGATAAGATTGTCGGCCGGAGCGCGGCCATACACAATACGATTGATATGATCAAAAAAATTGCACAGGTCGACTCGTCAACCGTCTTGGTCGAGGGTGAAAGCGGCACGGGAAAAGAGCTGGTGGCGAAAGCCATCCATTTCAGCAGTTCACGCTGCAGCAGACCCTTTGTCGAGATTAACTGCGCCGCCATTCCGCCGTCGCTTCTCGAAAGCGAACTCTTCGGGTATGAGAAAGGCGCCTTTACCGATGCACGCAAGACGAAAAAGGGGCTTATCGAACAGGCTCATGAAGGATCGCTTTTTCTGGATGAGATCGGGGATATGGATGCAGGGATGCAGGCTAAGATCCTCAACGTGCTGCAGGAACGAAAATTCCGGCGTCTCGGCGGCGATAAGGTTATAGAAGTCGATGTACGCATTATTACGGCAACCAATCATGATCTCCGGAAAGAGGTGCATGAAAAAATATTCCGTGAAGATCTTTTCTACCGGATCAACGTTATTCACATTTATCTTCCGCCCCTGCGAGAGCGCACAGAGGACATCCCCCTTCTGACCGATAGTTTTATCGATGAGTTCAACACCCTTTTTACCAAGCACGTCAAGGGTATCGCGCCCGACGCATTGCAGGCACTGACAGAGTATTCCTGGCCCGGTAATGTGCGTGAACTCCGGAACATTATCGAACGCATCATGATCCTCGCCAACCCTGAATTGATACAACGGAAACACCTACCCGCGGAGATACTCGGACTCTCCGACGATCATTATAGAACGGAAACCGTACGCTTTGGCACCACCTTCACAATCCCCGACGATGGGATCGATCTCAAGGAAGAAATTGAACAATTCCAGGCGCATCTTATTGGAATGGCGCTTGAAAAGGCACAGGGGCACAAGGTCAGGGGTGCGGCCCTCTTGAATATCGATCGTTTCGCGCTCCGCTACCTGATGAAAAAGTTGGACATGTAAAGGAATCAACCTGCATCAGAACTCCGGCAACATATGTGAACTATTTACACATGTAATGTGAAATTATTTCACCTTTTCGAATGATCGCACCTGCACATCACCACCGGCGCATACTGCTCCCACTGAAGACCGTGCATTCTTTATCATATTGAATACATGCTATATTTCATCTATTAAGGCGATGAGTATTTCTCGATACCCTCGGCACATTGATCCGGCCAGTGCAGTTATTTTTTTCGTATATGTGTAAATATTACACATATACGAACGAGAGAGACTATGCCACATTCAGCAGAAATACGCACAATATCAGTCAGTTATGTTTCTTTCTGCCATGGTGGTACAATGATTGCTAACTATAAACATGATTAACAAGAGCATGGTGAGTCATCCGGGAGACTCCGGATAAACCATTTAAAGGAGGGAGGGACTTCATGATACACGACGAGTATATTGAAAAACTCAAAACAAGGACCAGTACATGGCGAACCGAATGCCACGGCAAGAAAAAAGAATTTAAGAAATCGTTTAAGACCCTTTCAGGCATCCCCATAGAGCCGCTTTATACGCCGGAACACGTGGATGAGATGGATTATCTGTCGGATCTCGGATTCCCCGGCGAGGAGCCCTATATTCGTGGCGTCCATCCGACTATGTATCGGGGACGTACCTGGACGCATCGCCAGCTTGCCGGGTTTGGAACACCCGAAGACACCAATGGACGCTATAAATTCCTGCTCGACCAGGGTGCGACAGGCATCAATGGCGTCTACGATTATCCCTCTCTGCGAGGGTATGACAGCGACGATCCCGATGCCAGGGCCGATGTTGGACGCGGCGGTGTGGCCATCGATACAGTTCAAGACATGCAGATTCTCTTTGACGGCATACCCATCGATACTGTCAGCGTTTCACTGGTCAGTTGTCAGCCTGTGGGCAACATTTCGCTCCAGTCCATGTATTTTGCTAATGCCCGTAACAGGGGTATCGCATTTGACACACTCACCGGAACAAGTCAGAACGATTTTCTGATGGAAACGGCGATGACCATCGCACCGGGTGTACTGCCGCCGAAGGCTTCGTTCAAACTGAGTGTCGATGCCATCGAATACTGCACGAAATATGTACCGCGATGGAATCCCATCAGCTTCGCCGGTTATAATTATCGAGAAGCCGGGAGTACGGCTCCCCAGGAAGTTGCCTTCTGCATTGCCAATGCCATTGCCTGTTGCGAAGAGATGATCCGTCGGGGATACAATGTGGACAGCTTTGCACCTCGACTCAGCTTCTTTCACTCGGCCCATAATGATTTTTTTGAGGAAATTGCCAAATACCGTTCTGCCCGGAGGATATACTGCAAAATCATGAAAGAACGCTTCGGCGCTAAAGATCCCCGTTCACTGATGTACCGCTTTCACGTTCAGACAGCGGGGGTGGCACTGACTGCCCAACAACCGCTGAATAACGTCTCCCGGGCTGCGTATCATGCCCTCGCTGCAGTCCTGGGAGGCGCTCAGTCGGTCCATGTAGATGCCTACGATGAGGCACTGTGCACACCCACAGAGCTGTCATCACTGACGGCGCTTCGAACCCAGCAGATACTTCAACTCGAAACTGGCGTTACCAATACGGTCGATCCTCTGGGCGGTTCGTATTTTGTAGAATCTCTGACCAACATGATGGAAGAGCGCATTCTCAAGATCATCGCCACAATTGACGAAATGGGCGGCATCGTAAATGCCGTTGAACGCGGATGGCTGCATGACGAGATCTCGGCCGCCGCCTCCGAGTACCAGGCGGCAATTGAGTCGGGCGACATGCCCATCGTGGGCGTAAACCGTTATCGTATCGAAGACGAGGAACTGCCTGTCGAGCTCTTCTTGTCACCTGAGACACGCGAACGACAAATCGAAAAACTGACAAAGATCAAAGCGGAACGGAGTGATAGTGAGGTGCAGAAAGCGCTCGATGCAATTACGCGCTGCTGCGAGGAAGACAGAAACCTCATGGAAGTCAACGTCGATGCGGTCCAGGCATATGTGACCGAGGGAGAAATCACAAAGACCCTGAAGAGCCACTACGGGATCTGGGATCCACCACTCTTTTAATCGAACCGGATACGGCAGAAAAGGAGAACGATCATGAGTAAAAAGAACCGGATGTTAATATCGCGTCTTGGGATGGATGCCCACTGGCGCGGGAGCATTGTTGTTGCAAAGGCATTAAGCAATGCGGGCATGGAGGTCATCTACGGCGGTAATCAAATGCCCGAAAAGATTGTGCAGGCTGCCATTCAGGAGGACGTGGACATAATCGGTCTGAGTTCGCTGTCGGGTAATCATATGATTCTTGCACCTGAGGTTGTTGAGCTTCTCAAGAATAAGGGTGTAGACGATATAATGGTCGTGTTTGGTGGCACCGTGCCGCCCGACGATGTCCCGAAATTAAAGGAAGCCGGGATCTCGGAAGTTTTCGGACCGGGAACTTCGCTGAATAAGATTGTCGGCTATTTCAAGGAACAGGGGTATTTGTGAAAAAGACAGGATTTATAGCAATCAGCTTTCAGCAATCAGCGGTCAGCGGACAAAAGACAGGAACCAGGTTCGAGGAATCAGGTTCCAGGGAAAAGTAGGAAGGAGAAGACAGGAGTCAGGCTTTATAGCACTCAGCTTTCAGCTCTCAGCGGTCAGGAATGAAAAGACAAGGAGAAGGGCAAAAGGCTCAAGGCTCAAGGCGAAACGAAGAGTTTATAGCAATCAGCGTTCAGCTATCAGCAAACAAAAGACAAAAGCAAAGACGGAAGACACCCTTGGGGAATTCTGCCCTTGGCAGGTCCACTTTGTGGAATTCCACTGGGCATGGGTACCAAGAAAAATTGAAACGCGTATTGTCGTCCGGAATTTAGGGGGCTTTCGTCAGCCAGTTTTCGACGTATTTGATTGTCGTCTCGATCAGGGCTCCGTATGCTTGTTCGTCCCGGTCGTATGTTGGTGTTTCGCTGTCGTCTCTCTTGATGAGAAATGGCAGTGCCGTTATCTCGCCGGGAAAGACCTCGGTGAGAATAGCACCGGTTTTTTCTTTCCGCACTTCCACCCTGGTGATGTTTCCGTAGTCGTCTCCTTCGCCTTCATTGTGGCCGAAGTCATCTACGAACAGTACCCGGCGAATAGTCTTCAACTCAAGATTCGATTTCAGGATCTCCCAGAAGCGCCGGTCCGCTTTGGGGTGTCCTATGTCGGCTGAGTTGGCCACAACAGCTATGTCACAGGCAGATTTTGTTATGAGTTCCCGGACCGGTTTCGCCGGGATTGCCAGATCTTCCAGGAAATTTGTGATGTACTCCGTGGCTTCGGCGTAATGATCCGTTGCAACGACGACGCAGGTCCGGGGGTAAGACACCAGGTTTGTAAGCAGCGGTTGCCAGCGCCGGTCCGGGGGTGAGTGGGTAAAGTAGCTGTCGACGAACCGTGATGCCGCCGTGGCACTATCGGCAAGGGAAGCATGCGGTCCCCGCGGTGGTGAAAGTTCACGAAGCCGCTGTTCGATGAGTCGGGCGTATCCGATACCGGTGGTGCTGCCCTCTTCCCACGTGGCGTTCACAATCTCCCGCCAGAAAAAATCGAGACTGTCGATACCAAGATCGAACAGGCCGCTTTCCTTCAGGTAATTCATCAGGGTTTCCGGCCGGGCGAACAGGACGGCCTCACGGCTAAGGGTGCCCGAATAATCGAATATGACGAGCCGTTCAGGATTCATGGCTGTCAGCTCCTGCCGTACCGGTCTTTCAGGGCCACTTCGATGATCTCATGAAGCTCTTTCGAGACGGTGAAGGGGTCCGGTGCGGCGCAGATGGCGGAAACGACGGCGATGCTGTCGGCACCTGCCAGGACAACTGCTTTCGCATTGCCCGGATTCAGCCCCCCGATCGCTACGAGGGGATGACGGGAAAATGCCTTGATCTTAGAAAGTCCTTCCAGCCCCCAGCTGCCCTTGGTATCCGTCTTGGTGGGCGTTTCGAAGACAGGGCTCACGCCGAGATAGTCACAATCGAGTTTTTCCGCCCGTTCAACGTCTTCCCAGGTTTCTACGGAAAGTCCGACGATGGCGTTCGGTCCCATGAGTGTCCGGGCCATTTCGTATGGCATGTCATCCTGGCCCACGTGAACCCCCGCTGCTTTTACGGCCAGTGCCACATCGATCCGGTCGTTGATGATGAGCGGTACCCCAAATGGGGTAAGAATATCCCTGATCCGGACTGCTTCCTCGATAAACGCCTTGGTCGAAAGATTCTTCTCCCGAATCTGCACACAAGTCGCACCTCCTTTGACGGACTGAAGGACCACTGCTTCCAGGGGCTTTCCGCCGCACAGGTCTCGGTCCGTTACAAAATACAATCCTTTCATAACCCCTCCTCCACGTTCAGGAGTCGCGTGATATCGGCCTCGTTGAGTTGATACAGGACATCGATAAATCGAAGCTGGAGCGTTCCCGGCCCGGGAGCACCAGCGGCGGCTATTTCCCCGGCAATTCCCATGACGGCCATGGCTTCGGCAACCGCCCGAACGGCATCAGGATGAACCGCAGCAAAGGCACCGCAAAGTGCTGAGGCAGTGCATCCGAGTCCCGTGACCCGCTGCATCATGGGGTGTCCGTTCTTGATTTTTGTTACCGTCGTATTATGGACGACATAGTCTGTTTCTCCGCTGATACAGATGACGCTTCCCACTTCCCCGGTGAGCTGTAATGCCGCATCGAGGGCCTGGTGCGAGGCGTTGGTACTGTCTACCCCTTTTGTCTTTGCGGCTTCCGTGGAAAGAGCCATGACCTCCGATGCATTCCCCCGGATAACCGTCGGCGGGAATGCTCGTATCAGATCCCGGAACGTGTTTGTCCGGTACGGGGTGGCGCCGGCGCCGACGGGATCGATTATGACGGGGATTCCCCGTGCAGCTGCTTCTTCAACGGCAATAAATGCTGATTCAACCCAGGACGGGCTCAGTGTTCCGAGATTGATGACCAGTGCCCGGGCAAGAGCAACCATGTCCCTGACTTCCTCTATGGCATGGGCCATGACGGGCGATGCCCCCAGGGCAAGCAGGGCATTTGCTGTCGTATTCATGACGACGTAATTGGTAATGTTGTGAATGAGGGGAGACGTTTCCCGTATTTTTTTAACTGATAACAAAATGCCGTCGGGTGTTACATGTACCATCAATGAATTCCTTTCTCCGTATACGGGTTCGAACAAACCCTGAAAAAACAAGTGTCACCGCTGCAGGATATCAGCTTAGCTGAATTCCACAGGGCAAAGCGAATTTATCCTGCCGTTGGCATCTTTCACTGGTAAAACCGAATTTCGTCTATATTCATTTTGCCTTTGACCGGGGGATTGTCTTTTCCGCGAGCACCAATGCCGAAAATCTCTACACGGTCCAAACGAAGGATCTGATCCCCGGCTCGTGCGCCGAATCTTTCAGCCCCTTTCTTTATCCATCCCCGACCAACGGTCAGGCTTTCAAAGGGAATTTTCACCAGTTTCCATTCCCTGTTCGCCTCGAATTCTCCCGCCCATGCATCCATAATGTTCGGATCATCGGGGCTTGAAGTCACGAGATAGAAATGGCCGGTCATTGGTCGCGATGATCGAACGAAAAATTCCACACCTCGATACATATAGAGATCCCGTTTCTTTCGGTTTTCAGCCTTCGCAAAGATTTTTTTGCCCCTCTGTCCCTTGAAATTAAATCTGATTGCCAGTGAGTTTCGAGAATCTTCCGCACCCTTTCCGCGATCCAGCCCGATGTAATAAGCCCCCCTCATTTTATGGCCTACCTTCCACGATGGATCAACCGCATCTTCCTCGAAGCCTTCATTCATAGTACCGGCATCTCTCATTTCCGTCGGTCTGAACAAAACCGTTCGCATCGAAATTGCCGCAAGAGCCCGGCCCGTCTTTACATTGATAAGCCGCAGGTTGATGTCCCACTTTCGTTTTATCTCTGCCAGTGTTCCTGTCAGAATGAGATCGGCCATTTGGAGGTGTCCCGTTTTGGTTGATGCTGATTCGTCCATGAGGCCGGTCATGCTCAACTCCAGTTCACTTATAATAGACTTTAATTTTGCCCGCTCCACTACATTGAAATGTCCCGAGTCGATCAGAGCTGATGACAGCCCTTCAAGGGTTACCCGCCCCGCTTCTTTCTGGTTGCCCCGAATGACTTCAAAATCGACAATGGCTATCGTTTTTTGGGAAATCTTCAAATCCACCTGTGATCCGACAGGAAAAGCGAGCGGTTTCTCTGCAGTAACGCGAATGATATTTCCCCGGGTTTCCCGAACAACAACGGGCACGGTATTGATGTTAACCGTTATCCCTGGAATAAACAGCCCCTTTTCAACTACCTGCTGTGCTATATCGTGGATCGTCTGATCCACTCCCGGGTTTAAGACCGGCATTGCCACCTTCAAGACTGCTTCATGATCGGAAACACTTTGTACTGTCGCAGTAATATCTAGCTGATATGTTTCCTCCGCTTCCTTCGCCGTCCTGGTTGCGGCACATGAACAGAGAAAAGCAGCCGTTATTATCACTATGAATACTTTCAGATTCCGTTTCATCTCTTATTACACGCCTCCTTGTAATCAGTCATTCTTTCCCGATCTGTTGTTGATCGAAACATTTTTGAAAAGAGGACAGACTTATGGTTTACGGATTATTCCGGCCATGGAGCCCCGTAGGGATTTATATCGATGTCATCGTAACATGCGCTGCACAGCACCAGCGGATCAATACTGCCACAGTCGTGTGCATAGAGATCAAAGCGATAACAATCCCGGCAGAGCGGAATCCAGCAACCTTTGCATAACATGATAGCCTCTTTTTTACCGCAGACGCCACATTTTCGTTTATCCGTCACAATGGTAATCATGCAATACCTCAATACATGAAATTAAGCAAAGAATAGACGGTAGAATACAGGAGTCAGGAGCATGGTGCAAGGAAGAAGTAAAATTCAGGAGACAGAAGTCAGGAAACAGAAGTCAGGCTTTATAGCACTCAGCTTTCAGCTCTCAGCGGTCAGGAATGAAAAGACAAGGAGAAGGGCAAAAGGCTCAAGGCGAAACGAAGAGTTTATAGCAATCAGCCTTCAGATGTCAGAAGACAGGGGTCAGGATACAGAATAAATAGCTGTCAGCGTTCAGTTATCATGGTAAAAAAGCCATCAGTGTTCAGTTATCAGCAGTCAGCAAGAAGAAACCAGAGGACACCCCCTTTGGAACCTGCATTGGCGGGACGGCTGTGCTGATTTCTACGGGGTAAGAGACGAAGGCTTTTCGCGTTTCAGGCTGAAAGAAAAAGGTTTTCTATCGTTTTTGAATGAATTCATTAGACAGCAGTCCTTCTAATTTGTTATTTTATTTTTTATGTTACTGAAAAGTGTATGACGGGTTCAATCTTTTATACCGGTGTTTCTTTCGTGTTTGCACATTTGATGCTCTCAACCAGTAATGTGAGAAAGGAGATAATTATGGAGGTATTGTTTACGACAGACAGCCTGGCGTGGGTACCCCACCCCACCGTCAACGATGTATCTATTAAAAAGATTCTTACCATGGAGGATTTTGGTCAGGAAAGTCCCTCAATAATAATGGTGCGAATCCCCGTCGGTGTGCTTGTGCCGGACCACATCCACGAAAAGAGTGAGGATATTCTCTTTATCCTTTCCGGCAGCGCCACCATGTGGATAGATGGTTTCGGAGAGATGCCGCTTCGCAAGGGTACCGTAGTGAGAGTACCTCGCAATACGAACCACAGAATATTCGATATTACTGAGGAACTTTTGGTCTACGATGTCTTTTCGCCGGGGATACTATAGAGCTATCAGTTGTCAGCAATCAGCGTTCAGCTATCAGGGAACTTTTGCGAACCCTGCGGGTTTTACGATTTTGAGATGGTTCAACATTTTTTCCCAGAGTTCCTGCCATGTTTTCCATGAGTGCCCGCCTGGTGCGGTAAAGACGTTCTCCGGCGATAATACTTCGGCAAACAGCTGACATGACACGACAAACCGATCCTCTGTTCCATATCCGAGGAAGACGGATGCTCGTCTTTCGGGGATCGATAGATATGCTCGAATTGACTTCCAGAGTTTGCACGAATACTCCCATGCATACAGTGGGCACTCGTCCCATGCCAGCAACCCTCCCGCCTCTCTGATTATTTTCGTCACGAAGGGATCGCTGATATACGGTGCAACGAGGAATAACCCATCGATGTCATTTGGGTGTTCCATTGTGTAGAGCAGTGCGGCATGCCCGCCCAGCGAGGTGCCGAGAAGGTAAATGTGTTCATAGCCCCTGGCTTTTGCCGGATCGATGACACGGTTTTTCATCTTTTTGACGATCCGTTTTTTCAGATAAAGTGTTGGCTGTACGTCAATGGTCATAATATCGACGATAGCCCCGTGTTTCCTGCTTATGTCTATCAACCCCTGCTGCTCATAAAGTTTGCCGTTTCCGGCAACCGTGGGCAAGAGTACCACGAGTGTTTTCCCCTCACCTTCCCCGGTTCCGGTATAGAGTTTGATATTCAACATGTCTTCACGCATTATTATGATAATAACTGCAAGGATGGTGATTACGAACACTATGGCAAGAATTCGCATGGTTTTTTTCATGATGGTGTCCTCGTCTTCGAACGCGTTTCAGCTATCAATATCCAGCGATCAGGAATAATAGGATAGAAGCGTGATGTGGTGAAAGAAATGAATTAGGAGTCAGGATATATAGCAATCAGTAATCAGCTTTCAGCTATGCATGTGGCACCGTTCTTCGGCACAGTACTATCATTAAAATCGTTGAAAGTATCAAACCAACGATAATTATCATCAATGCCATGGCGAGTCCGATGTGAAGTGAAAGGTAACTGAATGCTATTATCGGTATCAGGCTGATTGCGACAACTGTTTTCAGTGCCTCGTGCTTTTCTATGAAGAGCGCCAGGTCTGGTGAGTACTTGTAATATGTCCGGACGAACATGCGTCCGAGTGAAGAGTGTACCAGATACGTATCCCGGAAATCCTTTAGAATGCTCACGTGGCGTTCAAGGGGAGAACCATAGGTGGCTGTGGCAAGGAAGCACCCACCGCCGCCGCCACCACCGGCACCGGCACCAAAATCTCCGGACGATGAGGAAGAAGTACCGGAGGAAATTCCACCGGGATCGGTGATAATACCGTTGGCCACACCATCGCTGTCACCGTTACCACCGTCTGTGAGTTCCAGGATGAACGACTGACCATCGTCATTAAAGGTCGTGTACTGTGTATAGTTGTACCATCCGTTGAGCGTATCATACTTGTAAAAGTTATCCGTCGAGTAGATTCCTGCTGAAAAATAGACCCGGACACGGGCGACATCACCGGGGTATTTTAAGATAAGACGATACGAGAAAAGGCCGTAGATAATATCTGCCGGTCTTTCGGGACTATACGGAATATTCGCAGGGTCAATCGCATCCAGCGCCTGGATTTCAGTTATGGAATCGGAAATCTTTTCAACACCGATGTTCACCGATCCATCTGCTGCCCTGACACATTTTATATTCTCGGGTTCAAAGATATCGGGAATACCGTTCAGGTTGAAGTCAACGGTACCGTCCACTTCCCATTCATCGGGGACGCCATTACCATTAGTATCAATGACATAGTATGTCGTGGTAAATTCCGCTGAGTCCGACCATTCTGATACTGCTGAATAGACGTCGTAAAACCGGACACGTACATAGTACGTTTCATTCGGCTTGAGTATCATGTGAGGTACCGGTAGTGTTGTCCGATGGCTGTCGGTTGTAGCATCAAGGACAAGGCTGGAAAAATCATTTTCTTCACTGATCTGCCAGCGGCTTTGCAGGTGAGCATCGCCGTCAGCATCTGAGAATGGATCGGTGGTAACACTGAGAGGCACTTCGGTCTCACTCTGACCGTCTGGCGGATATGCTATGGACGGTTTATCGGGTGGGACATTAGACTCCGGAGCTTCCATTGATGGGTCGGACACCTCGTTGGAATATGAGCTTTCCGCATCGGCATTGTATGCCGTCACGACAAAATAATAGACCACGCCATCCTTCAAACCACTCAATGTATACTGAGGGGCATCAGGATTGCTTAGGCTGGTGACGGTCACGGTTATCGGCGATGCACCTTCTGCGGCCCCGGTACAGTTGTTATACGTGAACGAACCGGTTCTGTAATACACTTTGTACCCTGTAACATTATCTGACGCCTCGTTGGGGTCCCAGGCAAGGGTCACGTCTTTTGCCAAGGCACTGTGTACTGATAAGAGGACAAGGAGTAATACAATCACTCCCCATATGATCAGTATATTGAATCGAAATCGATTCTCTTGTTCTTTCGATTCAAAACTCATTTTCAGAGGCTTCATTCAGCCCTCCTGATATGCATGCGTACATGCCGGCTGTTGATATCAAACGACTTGTTACATGCGGTGCGCTCCATGTACGTGCGCTTATACAATTGATTACTGACAAGTTCGTAAAAAGTCGATCTTTTTGCCGTTTTGTCATTCCCTGCCTGATCGGGAATCTATAAATGATTGTAATTGTTATATTCCCGCTTTCGCGAGAATGACATATTGATGAGCTTTTGACTTTTTACGAAACCATGATTACTAATACCTGTTAAAATTAATGTGCAGCGATCTCCCCTAAAAAACATCATATTTTACGATCTTCGGTTGTTCCCAACGCAGCATATATTTTATTCAGATTCGGCAGAGACCCAATTATGGGAAGATCGACATATTGCGCCACTTGTCGTTCTGACTTGAAAGATGGGTCTGACCATTCGAGCACTCCAACCAATACCAGTATGGCTATTATTGAAAAAAATGCAGTCAGTACAAACGGAACCGTTCGCTCTGCTCTCCAGAAAGCCCGGTACTTCTCTACACTGATAACACCGGTCAGCGCTGGCATTTCATTTTCTTGCAGTTTGACTCTGCTTCTGGCAATGCCCTCCCGCGCTTTACTCATCAACCTCTGGGAGAAAAAGCCAACTAGTATCCGTCCCATCCTCTCATCGGACCCATAATAATTGATTGCTAAAAGATTGCCCGTGGATGACGTGAAAGACAGAGTGTTTCTTACGGTATCCAGAAGCGTGCGGAACTGACGATCCGCCCGATAAACGGCAGTTCCCGCATACAGGGTCGTATAGAGCTGTCTTATGGCATAATTATTCTGAAAGAAAATATCCGGGGTCGAAAGAATTTTCTCGATCTTCGTTATACCCGCACTCGTCGCTGAGAGTGCTATCGGAGTATCCTTCGAAATCGAAATGCTCTGATTTACAGAAAAGCGATCATAATGCATGGCCCCCAGCAGAAGGTAGAGTAAGGGTGGCAGCAGAATTAACAACAATAAGCCGCGACGAGTCGATACTCCATGTAAATAACGTTTTATGTTAAAATGCATAATGCCTCCTTGCGTGGATCAAAAAGAACAGCGGTTCTGTTATGCCATCGGATTCTGCCATTGGTTTACGATAACACCGAGAACATTTACTCCTCCAGTGTCCAGAAACATGCGAGCACGCTTAATGAGCTGGCGGGGCGTCGCATTTGTCAAGACGACCATAGCAACTCCATCAGCAACCTTAGCAATATTTACGGGGTCCATCATGCGTCGATTGGTTGGAAATATTGCCGACGTATCGATGACCGTGAAATCGTAATCCTCACGTGCCTGTTTCACGATTTCTTTCCCCACTAAATATTCGTTGATCTCCGTCTGGCTATCGCTGTGATTAGAACGTGCGGTCAGAATATCAAGGTTTTGAATACCCGTTGGTCGTATCATCTCTTTAATGGAGTTATTGCGCTTGAAAATGTCAAGATCAAACCTCAGATCTACACCGAACATCTTATGCAACGCAGGAGAATACCAGTTGAGATCCACGGCAAGGACACGTTTGTTTGCCTGGGCTGCGGCAACGACTGCGAGGCCTGCAGCGACCGTAGTCTTGCCCTCGCCTCTCGCTCCGCTTGTCACAGCGATGCATGCCGGGTTTTCATTCAAAGCATGCTCAATGACCGAGTAAATCCTCGTCATCTCGGTGATTTCGGCGAGCATCTTCACTTCTCTGGTAATTGATTGGCCCATGAAATCTTTCCCCCCTTTTTCTCTCCCATGAATACTATTGGCTCATGTCATCAACGAACGATATCCGCATGTTTGAATTTCTTGATGTACTATCGATTTGTAATATTGCTGTTTCAGTAAACTGGCCAGTGACATGTAATACAACACTTGACATATGTCAATAAATAATAATCATAATATGCAGTAACTACTGCATAAATTGCTAATGCCCTCTAAAATATCGAACCACATATTATGATGAATACGTTCCTGTCCCATTTTGTATTGTATCGAACGATATATTTTTATTAATATCATCCGATTATTTAGCAAGAGCCATACCAGATAGTTATTTTGAGACTGAATCCAGGACTGACTAACAGTAACAGTCTGTAATTATTTATGTAATAGCCACCGCTGTCACGAATCAATTTGACTTATTTTTTGCAGCACGATATATTTTTAAACAAATATCGTAAAATAATCCGACAGTTTCTCGGTAGTTTCTGGACATTGACAATATAAGTGTTTGTAAATATACGTCTTTCTACTTACGATATATGTAAAATAATCCGACGGTTCATTATTTGCCGGGTTTCAGGGGTCAGCATGAAGAAGACAGGAGACAGAAGTCAGGAGTCAGGAACCAGAATAAATGCGGTCAGCTTTCAGCTATCAGCGGTCAGGAATGAAAAGACAAGAAGAAGGGCAAAAGGCTCAAGGCAAAAGGAAGAGTTTATAGCAATCAGCTATCTGCTATCAGTATTCAGTATTCAGCAAACAAAAGACAAAAGCAAAGACGGAAGTCACCCTTGGGGAATCCTGCCGTCGGCAGGTCCACTGTGTGGAATTCCACTGGGCAGGCCCCTGTGAAACCTGCATAGGCAGGTCAGCTGCGCTGATTTCCACGGGGCAAGAAAAGAACGCGTTTCGCGTTTCATGCTGAAATTCCCTTGACAAAATTTATGAGTGGTGTATTCTTCAATGAGTACATGAGGTTATACATACTCTATAAAAACAACATTTCACCAATAAGCGTCACAGGAAAGTGCCATGGCGTGATTGGAAATACAACCCCGTTTCTCAAATAGAGAACGGGGCTTTTTGTTTGGGGTTGGAGAGTTGACGAGATGGCAAAAAGCAAGACCTGACCCCGTCGAGAGGTTTTTGTCATGGAATGGTTAATGGCGGAACGGTGGTCACCGTATGCCGTGGGAATCGGTATCGGAATTCTAGGCTGGGCAGCCTTCTTCCTGTCCGATAAACCTATCGGTGTTTCTACTGCCTTTGCCCGTACCGCCGGTATGGTTGAACGGTTCTTTCTCGGCCCCCGGGTATTGGAAAAACGTTATTACAAACTATTTCCGCCCGTCATCGACTGGGAATGGATGCTTGTGGTGGGAATCATCGTCGGCTCTCTGCTTTCCGCACTGTGGGGAAACACATTTCATCTTCAGTGGGTTCCTGACAGGTGGAGTGAAGCGATAGGTCCCTCACCCTTCCCACGATGGATTGGTGCAGCCATCGGCGGCATTTTCATCGGCATCGGTTCGCGCTGGGCCGGCGGATGTACGAGCGGCCATGGAATCAGCGGAACGCTTCAACTCGCGGTCAGCAGCTGGCTCGCCGTCATCTGCTTCTTTATCAGCGGCATCGCTACAGCCATGGTTATCTACAGGATTTTTCCATAAGGAGCCCATATCGTGTTACATCACGTTCATGCAAGGCACAGACTCCAATTGTTGATCGGCTTCATAATCGGCATCGGTTTCGGCTTTCTCCTCCAGAAGGGGGGCTTAACCCGATATGATATTATTATCGGTCAGTTGCTCCTGGAAGATTTCACCGTTGTCAAGATCATGGTTACGGCAATTATTGTCGGTAAACTGGGCGTGTATTCCATGAAGCAAATCGGACTTGCTGAACTGCATCCCAAACCCGGATCTTTCGGCACGTCGGTCATCGGCGGCCTCATATTCGGAATCGGCTTCGGCCTCCTCGGATACTGCCCGGGGACCATTGCCGGTGCGGTCGGCCAGGGATCACTGGATGCCCTCTTCGGCGGTGTTGTCGGCATTATCATCGGCATGACTTTCTTTGCAGCTGTTTATCCCAGACTGGAGCAATCAGTTCTCTCCATTGGTGACTTCGGAGAACGTACCATACCGCAAATGCTGAAGGTAAACCCCTGGTTCGTAATCATACCCGCTGTAGCAGTGCTTTCAATAGTGTTGTTTATGTTAGAGACCTACCGGTAAGTCACATTTTTGCGTTTTTAATAAACATCATCCCATGAGGTTATCATGATTCTCGATCGGATGATACCTGCAGCCGCCTGGCTTCGATCATATCAAGGACGTGATGTGAAGGATGATATCACGGCGGGATTGATCGTGGCCATCATGCTCGTTCCCCAGGGCATGGCGTACGCTATGCTTGCAGGCCTTCCTCCGGTAACAGGGCTGTATGCCGCAACAATCCCGATCTTTGTATATGCACTGTTCGGTTCGTCCCGCCATCTCGCCGTCGGCCCCGTCGCTGTCGTTTCTCTTCTCGTTTTCTCATCATGCTCAAAACTTGCTCCTCCGGGAACGGCCGAGTATATCGGCCTCACTCTCATGCTTGCCCTCATGGTGGGAGTTATTCAACTCGCTCTCGGTGTGCTCCGTCTGGGATTTCTCACGAATTTCTTCTCCCATGCCGTCATCAGCGGTTTCACCTCGGCGGCTGCAGTCATCATCATTCTAAGCCAGCTGAAACTGTTTCTGGGGATCAAAGGTGCTGCCGGCCATGCATCGTTTCATCTGGCACGGGATATTATTGAAAATCTGGGGACAACACACGGTGCAACCTTGATAATCGGCGTGTCCAGTATTGCCATTCTCGTGCTGCTCAGGAAAAAATATCCTATCTTTCCCGCATCGCTTCTTGTCGCCGTCGGCTGGACAGTGTGTGCCTGGGCTCTGGACCTGCACAATACGGGGGTCCAGATTGTGGGTACCGTGCCCCGGGGACTGCCGTTGTTTTCTCTTCCCCTCTTCGAAACGAAAACCATTATGATATTAGCTCCCGCAGCCTTTACGATCTTTTTTGTCGGGTACATGGAGGCGCTTGCCGTAGCAAAAATTATTGCCGCAAAAAAGCAGTACACTGTTGATCCGGACCAGGAACTGCGGGCACTGGGACTTGCCAATATCTCGGCCTCATTTTTTTCGGCATATCCTGTAACGGGTGGTTTTTCACGGACAGCGGTTTATTACGAAGCAGGGGGAAAGACTGCACTCTCATCGATTGTAACCGCCTGCATTGTCCTTATGACGATCCTTTTTCTGACACCACTCTTCTACTATCTTCCCACTGCAGTGCTCGCAGCCATAATTATCACCGCCGTGTTCGGCCTGATTGATGTGACGACCGCGAAAGATCTCTTTACTATTAAGCAGATTGACGGATGGACCCTGGTGCTCACGTTCTGCTCGACACTTGTTTTCAGTCCCGTTCGGGGACTCCTCATCGGACTTGCCTTTTCTCTCGGTGTTTTTATCTGGCGCAGTGCCTATCCCCATATCGTCGAGCTTGGATATCTGGGAAAAGACGATGTGTTCCGCAATGTGAAACGGTTTCCCGATTCGGCAACATATCCGCACGTGGTCATTTTGCGAATCGATGCACCCCTCTATTTCGCCAACATGAAGTTTCTCGAAGACCGGTTGCACCGGGCCGTTATTGAAAAACCGGGACTGCAATGGATCATTCTCGACATGGCCGATGTGAGCGACATCGATGCCGTTGCAATACACACTCTGGAACATCTTATGGCAAACTACGGAGAGCGAAATATTGATTTTGCGTTCACTGATATGATCGGACCTGTTCGTGATCTTGTTGAAAAAGCTGGGTGGAACGAAAAGTACGGAGACAAGTTGAAGTATCTTTCTGTCAAACACGCGCTGCGGGCGATTGGTGCCATGAAGTGGCAGTCACAGTAAGCGTCCATGACAGGTTTTTTCGCACCGGTGAAACGTTAAAAACCGGAATGGCTATAAAACCGAACAGACCAGGAGAAACCAATGAATTTACATCCGCTTTTTAAACCGAAAACAATGGCCGTTATCGGGGTTTCATTAGTCAATGACCTCCAGCCGGCCAACGTTATCTTCAATAAAAATAACAACCGGTATCCCGTTCAGGCATACCCGATCAATCCCAAAGGAGGGTTGCTTCACGATGAAATCGTCTACGGTCGAGTATCCGAGGTTCCGGAGAAAATCGATTTTGCCGTCATTGCCACCCGGGCCGAACTCGTGCCCGACATAGTAACCGACTGCATCGAGACTGGCGTAGGAAGTGCTGCCGTTATTTCGGGAGGATTTTCGGAAATCGGTCGTCATGATCTGCAGGATCGGCTGGTCTCAATCGCCCGGGATGCCGATTTTCCCTTTATCGGCCCAAACTGTCTCGGCGTGTATATCCCCGCTCATATGGACACGTTTTTCCTTCCCATTGAACGAATGGTCTTTCCATCCGCGGGTAATGTATCATTTGTGAGTCAAAGCGGGGGTATCCTGGTTGACCAGATGATCAAGTTTAAAGAGGAGGGAGTCGGGCTGGCAAAAGCGGTGAGTATCGGCAATAAGGCTCTCATAAGAGAAATCGATTTCCTTGCGTACCTTGCAGACGATCCTCAAACGAAAGTCATCGTTTTCTATATTGAGGGCTTCGGAGAGGATGAGGGAAGAAATTTCGTACAGGCGGCACATACCTGCCCCAAGCCGATTATCGTCCTGAAGTCGGGCAAAACCCCTGCCGGTGGAAAAGCCGTATCGAGTCACACGGCATCCCTCGCCGGTGATTACGAAAGTTTTTTCGCCGCCCTGTCGCAACACGGCATTGTTATAGCACACAACGAACTGGAACTCGTCGCTTTCTGTGAGGCATTGAGTTCGTATCAAAAACCGATAGGTACCAATATCGGAATCGTTACGGGAAGCGGCGGTCATGGAGCGCTCGCCGTCGATGCCTGTTACTATAACGGTCTGACTGTTCCGTCTCTGCACAGCGATCTTCAAAATGAAATCAGAGACAACCTGTCACCAAGCAGCCGCGACATCGCTTCGACGGGTAATCCCATAGATCTCACGGGAAGCGGAATCGATGATGACTTCGTATCAACGACACGACTTCTGAGTACACGGGACGACATTGACTGCATTATGGTCCTTCTGCTCCCGTACCTGCCGGGGATATCAACCGATCTTGGTGCACGGCTCAGTGCTGTTTATCAACAGTACGGTAAGCCCATTGTCGCCTATGTACCCCACGTTGAAAAGTACCAGATGCTCATTGAGGGATTCGAGTT
>Ga0272442_10004261_pt1 | contig 19668 bp, 17 predicted proteins | sample SSMForm2O_FD_200262 | JGI IMG/M metagenome (GOLD analysis project Ga0272442, IMG submission 200262) | Marine sediment archaeal communities from Little Sippewissett salt marsh, Falmouth, MA, United States - SSM-Form-2O | ecosystem: Environmental > Aquatic > Marine > Wetlands > Sediment ... | reverse complement strand
ACTGCTTTACGAGAAGGGCGGCTATTACCACAACAGGATGCAGCTGATACCGCCCCTGACGGTCGCAAAGAAGGAGCTCGATCAGGTGATCGATGTACTGGACAAGGTCTTCGGTGAGACGGAGAAGAAGTTCGGTATAAGCTCCTGAAAAAAATATAAGTCCATACGGGAGAGAAGCCGCGGTCAGGCTCGGAATACCTGATCGCGTTCTCTCTCTTCGAGTGTGATAACTGCAGCGTGCCGTGAAGGGCTTGTGCATACGGCCTGTTCAAACATTTTACCAGTAAATTCGAGAGGGAAATTCTTATGGCACTGGAAGACGCTTTGATAGAGGAAATGGATTTGTCGGGCAGAAAGGCGCTGGTAACAGGTGCCGGCAGGTCCATAGGAAGGGCAATAGCCCTGCGGCTGGCGAGATACGGAGCGGATGTCGGGGTAAATGACGTTAACCGGGAAAACGCGGAGAAAACGGCGGCGGAGATACGGGAGCTCGGAAGAGACGGCTATGCGCTGGTCGCCGATGTGTCCAAAACGAGTGAAATCGATGCGATGTTCGACGATTTCCTCGATCATTTTAAAACCATCGATATTCTGGTGAACAATGCAGGAATAGCGGATAACCGGCCCATACTGGACAGTTCCGAAGAGGATTGGAACCGCCACGTGGATATCATGGCCAAGGGAACCTTCTGGTGCATGAAGAAGGCTGCGCACGTCATGCTGAAAAAGAAATGGGGCAGGATCGTGAACCTCGGCTCGTATGTGGCGCAGCTGAATTGCAATACCAAGAATTATGCACCCTACTGTGCTGCCAAATCCGCCATCATCGGTTTGACGCAGGTCGCGGCACAGGAGTGGGCGCCGCACATACTCGTGAATGCAGTGGGCCCCGGGGATGTGGAAACGGCAATGATGGAGAATGAATGGAAGCAGGCCGGAGAGCGTCTGGGAGTACCGGCTTCTGAGGTCAAGGAGGAGTATCGCAAGCGGCTGATAATGGGGAAGTTCCAGAAGCCCGATGATATCGCAAAAGCGGTCGCTTTTCTCTGTTCCGCTCTTGCGGAACAGGTCACGGCCTCTCATCTCATTGTGAGCGGAGGACTGCCGTTCGCGCTATCATAATTTGTTCAGTTTGCAGCAGACGCATGGTACGGGTGAGTAAACCTTATCAGGTTTTCACACTCCTCCATGCTGCTGATAAATGATTTATTAATTCTTTTAGGGAGGTAGAGAATGGCAGGAGCTGCAAAAAAATGGTTCGTGTTTTGTCTGGTTCTGGTCTTTGCTCTCTCCGCGTCGCTGGTTATGGCCGGTGGAGAGGCAGAGGAGGAGGAGGCGGCTGCGGGTGGTGACAAGCCGTATGCCGGAACGACCATCACCTTCATCGGTGAGTCGGTCCCGCCGACGAATGCACTCGTTGAATTGATACCGGAGTTCGAGGAACTGACCGGTATCGAGGTTAAAACCGAGATCTATCCCTACAACACGGTTGTTCAGAAAGAGATGCTCGATGTCACCAGCCGGCAGGGGTACTATGACGTTATGTCGATGCCCTATGAACACCTGGGCAAGTTCGTTGATAACGGTTATATCACCCCCATCGATAAGTGGCTGAACGATCCTGCATTTACCCCTGCAAGCTTCAAGAAGGATGATCTGATCACAGCCATGGAGGATGCGTCCGCCAAGTGGAAGGGAAAATACTATGGTTTTCCATCCAACAGCTGCACGATGTTTTTTATCTACCGGAAAGATCTTTTCGAGGATGCCGGTGAAAAGGCGGCCTTCAAGGCGAAGTACGGGTATGACCTGGAAGTACCAAAGACATGGGATGAGTACCGGGATGCGGCTGAATTCTTTACACGTCCTGCAGGTAAGGATCTCCTGGGCCAGAAGAGGGATCAGGATTTCTTCGGCGTCGCAATAGCCGGGAAGAGACATCCCGCTTTGACCTGTGAGTGGCTGAACTATGCGTGGTCCTTCGGGGGCGGCGTGTTCGACGGGAACGGCGAAGGTGCGGAAAATGTAATTATCAACGCTCCTGAAAACGTAGCCGCGCTTGAATACTTCATCGACCTGTTCCAGTTTGCTCCGCCCGGAGCGACCAACTACACCTGGGACGAGATTGCGGTTGCGTTCCAGCAGGACAAGGTCGCGATGGCGGTCGAATGGAACGACTGCGCGATCGGCATCGAGGATCCGGCAAACTCCAAGGTCGTCGGGAAAATGGGATATGGAACACTTCCCGTACATCCCGATGTCAACAGAAACGTCTCGCATTTCGGTGCCTGGACCTACGTGATCAACAACTACAGCAAGAAACAGGAAGCCGCCTATATCTTTTTAGCCTGGGCGGTTTCTCCTGAAACCCAGGCGAAATGGGCTGAGAAGGGCGGGGTTCCCTGCCGCCTTTCAACCTATGACAACCTGAGCGGTGAGTTCTGGGTAGGGACGAAGGAAGCACTGACCCAGGCGGTCGATCGTCCGAGAATTGCCGCATGGGGCGAGATGGAGGCACAGATGCAGCTAGCCCTCTCCGATGCGATTGCAGGAGAACGCACTCCCAAAGAGGCGCTCGACTGGCTGCAGGCGGAGTATGAAAAAATTCTTGAATAACATTTAAAGGTAAACGGGCAGCGGCTCGGCCGCTGCCCGGATAATTTATCAGAAGGTACAGGTATGACTGCGAAGAGCAGAAAAGGACAGTGGTTGCACAGCAAGAAGGCCTTTTCCATTGCATTGAGGATTCCCGCCCTCATTGTGCTGATCGGACTTTTTCTTATTCCGATCATCTGGATGTTCAATATCAGCTTTCGAAATCTCAGTTTCGCGATTCCGGGAGCTACGGGTCAGTGGGCCGGCTTGGAAAATTACCGGGAGATGTGGATCAGTGCGGATTTCTGGTACAGTATTCGAATCACGCTGATATTCGTAGCTATCGTTATACCCTCACAGCTCTTCCTCGGATTTGTTATCGCTCTCTTTCTCGATAGAGTTGTACGCGGGAGGAGGATATTCACTACGGCCATAATCACACCGATGCTTATCGCTCCGGTGGTCGTGGGTTTAATGTGGCTCTTCATGCTCAACTATGATGTCGGTATCGTTCCGTACTATCTGAAGATGTTCGGACTCGACGTCGGGAACATTCTGGGAAATGTGAAAACCGCTTTTCCCGCAATTATCGTCATCGAGATATGGCACTGGACCCCGCTTCTTGCATTAATGATCCTTTCCGGACTGCAGGCACTTCCAAACGATCCCTATGAGGCGGCAATCGTTGACGGGGCAAGCCGATTCCAGGTATTTCGCTTCATTACCCTGCCCCTGCTCAGGCCGGTAATAATCATTGCCGTCATCCTAAGGGGTATTGATGTCTTCAAGATATTCGATGAAATATTCGTACTCACAGGCGGAGGGCCGGGCAAGACGACGGAAGTCATCAACATGCTGGCCTTCAAAATCAACTTTGTCTTCTGGAACATGGGTCAGGGGGCAACCATAGGTGTTGCTATTTTTCTCATTGCATTTATAGGAACTATTTTTCTCTTTTTACTGATGAGGGAAAAAGAATAATACGGGGTGTGTTCGACCATGAAGGTCTATATATCAAAACCTGAGAAGTATCTGACTTACTTTTTGTTGATTCTTATCGCGGTGGCGGCGGTTCTCCCCTATATCTGGATGATACTGACCTCCATCAAAATGAGGGTCGATATTTTCACCCTTCCGCCCAAATGGGTTTTTAAACCGACTTTTTCGCACTACAAGGTGGCTTTCATTGAAAAGGGGTTTTCCCTGAACCTCTTCAACACGCTGATTATCTCCGTCGCCTCCACCATAATCGTTATGCTCGTGGGCGTACCGTCCGCATATGCGTTTTCGAGGTTCAAGCTGCGGGGTGATACCTATACCTTTTTTTCCTTCCTCTTATCGAGGATGACTCCGATTATTGTGGTCGCCGTTCCCATTTACCTGCTTATGCGATCGTATCATCTGCTCGGTACCCGGATCGCGGTCATATTAACACATATCATTTACAATCTTTCATACGTCATCTGGATGATGAAAGGTTTTTTCGATGTGGTTCCGAAAGATCTGGATGAGGCGGCACTCATCGACGGGAACGGTTTCTTCGGCGCATTTATCAGGGTTACGCTCCCCCTTACCGCACCGGGACTTGCATCCACCGCTATTTTCTGCCTGGTAATGTCATGGAATGAGTTCCTCTATGCGTTTATTTTCTCCAGCAGGGCCTCGCAAACCCTCGCGGTTGCAATACCCGCACTCGTAACTCCGCGCGGTACGTTCTGGGGACAGATAGCGGCCGTTGCAGCCGTAACGACCGTTCCCGTGCTCGTATTCTCTTTCATAATTCAGAAGTATATGATTAAGGGACTTACCATGGGAGCTGTAAAGAGCTGACAATTACTAATAAAACGGGAGACATCTATGGGTAATCAGGACATAAGCAATTCCGATATCGATGGCGGGAAACAGGCTCTTCTGTCAGGGTGGGGAGAGATGGGTGACCTTGTCGTATCCGGAGGAGAGGGAGCCGTATTCAGGGATATAGATGGAAACGAATATATAGACTGCACCTCCCAGGCGTGGTCGCTGAATACGGGGTACAATAATCCGCGGGTGATCGAAGCGGTCATGAAGCAACTGGGAAAGATAACGCATATCAGGAGCACCTTTCACTCGATACCGCAGCTTCAGCTTGCACGGAAGTTATCCGAACTGGCGCCGGGAAACGGGAAAAACAAACTGAGCAGGGTCTCCTTTTCTCTCCATGGATCGGTGGCATCGGAGGGAGCGATAAAACTCGCCCTGAACAGAAAGGACGGGCAGTTAATCTCGCTCTTTAACGGATATCACGGCAGAACCATGGCCTCCATGTCACTCAGCTGGCCACATCCGAATGATAAGCTGGCAAGGCATATGTTCAATGTCGTCAGGGTCCCTGCCGCATACTGCTACAGGTGCTCATTCGGCCTGAAATACCCGTCATGCGGAATTGAGTGCGCTCGTTTCATCGATGAAGCCATGCAGCACAACGGTCCCATCAGCGCATTCTTCATGGAAGCGATACAGGGAAACGGGGGGCAGGTTATCTTCCCTAAAGAGTTTCATAAGAAGGTTCGTGCAATTTGCGACAAAAATGACGCGCTCCTGGTGTATGATGAGGTGCAGACCGCTTTTGCGCGTGTGCCTGCAATGTTTGCCTGCGAGCTCTATGATGTCGTTCCTGATATAATTATTTATGGAAAGGGAATAGGCGGCGGATTTCCTCTGGCCGGCACCCTGTCGAAGTTAAACCTTCCGAAGTTCGAACCGGGCGATCACGGTTTTACCTTCGGGCATTTTCCCATCTCGCTCGTTGCCGCATTGGAGAACCTCAAGCTGATTGAAGAGGAGAAACTGCTCCAGCGGTGCGGAGAGCTTGGGGACATCATAATGGAGAGATTGCGGAACCTCCAGAATAAATATGAAATGATAGGAGATGTTCGAGGCGTAGGATTGATGATCGGAATAGAGCTGGTGAAAAACCGGAAGGATAAGACCCCGGCTATCGAGGAAGCCCAGAAAATATCGGCTGAGGCCATGGCCAATGGGGTGCTGTTCGGCACCTCGAAGTATCACGGGATGGGAAATGTCCTGAAAATCAAACCTCCCGTGGTTATTACTGAAAACCAGATTGATAAAGTGATGGATGTATTCGAGAAACTGATCGTTAAATATTCATAACGAAACGCGTTGCTAAAACACGAATTTTCGACCGTTGAGGAGATGGGGAATGCAAAAAGCAAAAGACGAATCAGAGAAAATATCCGAAGAGCTGGCCCTTTTCGGGGGAAACCCGGTACGCAAAAAACCGCTTCCTCCTGAATTTCCAGGTGTTCCCTTTTATGACGAAAGAGAGATGGAGCTGGTCGGCAGGGTGATCAAGGCGAGAAATCCCTTCAGATTCTACGGCCCCGATCTTCAGCATATGTGCGACAGGCTCGAGGAAGCCTTCGCCAGAGAACGGGGTGTCAAGTATGCGCTCGGGGTGAGCAGCGGTACGGAGGCACTCTACGTTTCGCTGGCTGCCATGGGTGTGGGCCCCGGTGACGAGGTGCTCCTGCAGGGTTACCTGTGGACCAGCTGCATCAATGCGATCGTCAGGCTGGGCGCGATACCCCGAATGGTGGATATCGACGATACCTTCACGATGTCCCCGGACGACCTCGAAAAGAAGATAGGACCGCATAGCAAGGTCGTTCTCTTTGTGCATATGAGCGGCGCGGCCGGAAATATTGAACCCGTTGTGGAGATCGCCCGAAAACACGACCTGCTGGTCCTCGAGGACTGCGCGCAGGCAAACGGCGCGAAGCTGAACGGAAGGTATATCGGCACATTCGGCGATATCGGCATCCACAGCCTCCAGATAAACAAGAATATCACCTCTGGTGAGGGAGGGATGATACTCTGCAGCGACGAGCATCTCTACAAGCGCTGTTTCGCGGCGCACGATCTCGGCTATGCCCGTGACGACAAGGGCAAGCTCATGCAGACGAGCCCGGATGAACGGTATCAGTTGTGGGGAGCCGGTGCACGCATGAGCGAGATTACGGGGGCCCTGGCCCTTGCCCAGTTCGAGAAAATCGACGGCATAGTCTCGTCGATGCAATCTTCGAAATGGAAGATAAGGAACCGGCTCGAGGGCATCCCGGGGCTTCACTTCCGCCGGGTCCTGGATCCGGACGGTGATACGGGCTGCTTTCTCATCTTTACCCTGGATACTCCGGAATTGTGCGAACAGTTCGTCAAAGCCCTCAATGCTGAGGGTATACGCGGCGAGGGGGCGTCTCACCCCTGTATGACGATGGAGGATTGGAACCTTCACTGGTTTTTTAATAATATCAGCCTTGTCCATAAACGGAGCATTTCACCCGGAGGATGGCCGTGGACGCTTGCCGAAAATGCATTTGCACGGGATTATTCCTACGATCGGAAGACACTTCCGAATTGTGACGATCTTGCGGCCAGGTCCGGGATATTGATGATTGCCTCCGATATGCGCAGCGACGATATCGAGGACATAGTACTCGCGTTCAGGAAGGTGGCGAAACATTTACTCTCGTGAAGGATGGCGATGAAGGACATGAAAGATAAATCACTGGCAGCATTCAGACGTTACAGCGAAAAGCACCTCGTGGGAGGGGTTTCTTCCAATTTCCGATTCAATCCTTTTACCGGGGAACCCATGTACCCGGAGAGGGCGGACGGTGCGCTGTTTTACGATATCGAGGGAAGCAGGTACATCGATTATTTCATGGGTCACGGGGCGGTCCTTCTGGGTTATAATCATCCGGATGTCAGGCAGGCGCTTCTCGATGTAATCGATTACGGTTTTTTCGCTGAATTCGACAACAGGCTTACCGCGGATCTTGCAGCGCGAATTGCCGAAATCATTCCGTGCGCCGAACAGGTCAGGTTTACGAACTCGGGGAGCGAGGCCACCCTGCTCGCCCTGCGGCTGGCAAGGGGGTATACGGGCAGGGAAAAGGTCATTCGCATGGACGGCCATTTCCACGGCATTCACGACTACGTTTTGTTCAACAACCTTGCGACCCTGATCGATCATACAAACCCGGGAGACCGGGCATCGGACGTCAACTTTTTCTCGGCAGGTATTCCGGAAGCAATACCGAGGGAAACGATGATCGTCGTTCCCTGGAAAAACCTGGAAGTGCTCCGTAAAATCATGAAGGAGGAGGAGGGCCGTATCGCCGCGGTCATGATGAATCCCATCGATTTCAATAACGGCTGTATTACGACAACAAAAGAATACCTTCAAGAGGTGAACTCGATTGCGCATGAAAACGGCGCGCTCGTAATATACGATGAAATATTATGCGGATTCAGGGTCGGCCTGTCATGCGCTCAGGGATACTACGGGGTAACCCCCGATATCTGTACTCTGAGCAAGGCGATGAGCAACGGCGTACCGATTGCGGCGCTCGCAGGAAGTGACAGGGTCATGTCCAAAATAATGGACCCCGACCTCCCCGTAGTACACGGGGGAACGTATACCGGAAACCTGATGGGAGCCGCGGCCGGACTTGCATCACTTGCGGTGATGAGCAAACCCGATTTTTATCCGGCACTCTTCGGGACCGCGGATTATTTCTTTTCCGAACTGAGCAAGCTTTTCAGGGAAGAGGGGGTGACTGCACAGGTACCCCACCTTGGAAGCAGTTTCTCGATATATTTCGGTTTGGAGGAGCCGGCACGGGACTATTCCCAGCTCCGCAATGTGGACAGGGATTTGGCATCCAGGTTTTTCAGCAGGTGTATCGCAAACGGGATTTACTTTCACACGGATTTTACCGTATCGGCCGCGCATACCAGAGAGCTCGTGGATGAAACGCTGGAAAAGATGAGAGATATAGTTAAATCGCTATAGATAATTAGAGCGAATGCCTGATTCGAGTTTCAAGAAATATGCAGGATGTAGAGCTTTCACATACGTAAGACACCCTATTTCCGGTTCCGTTGGACTTCAGTATTTCTTTGAATAAAATAGAAATTATTATCATGTTGAAAAACAGTCTCATGGTATAAATAAAAAACTCGAAGTTCACCCTAATTACACTATGCAGGTTCAAAGACGGGATAGTGGTTGATTTTTTTCTTTTTAAAAAGCTAGATGATAATCAATGACAGTTACTCGCCGCACCGCGGTAGTCGAACGGAGTATAGAGTGATTGGAACCGTATCGATTTCGCCGGAATAACGCGAGCTCACCATTTGATGACGGGAGGTGCTATGAGATTTGAAGACAAGGTCGTAACCGTAACCGGCGCTTCCGTGGGTATAGGCAAAGCAATCGCCCTAGCCTTCGCCCGCGAAGGGGCGAAGATCATTATCGGTAACAGAAATCCGGAGGCCGCGCAGGATACGGTCAGGATAATCTCCGAAATGAAACGTCCCATAGAGGCAGTAAAAATGGACGTGCGCAGTAAAAAGGACTGCGAGGCGTTCGTCAGAGCCGCCGTGGAGAAGTACGGCAGGATCGATATTGCCGTCAACAACGCGGGTGTTTCCACCATGAACTGGGTCGTGGACCTGACCGAGGAGGACTGGGATTTCAACATGGATGTGAACGCGAAAGGCGTTTTCCTCTGTTGCCAGGCGCAGGTCAGACAGTTTATCAAACAGGGCGGGGGGGGAAGGATCGTAAACGTCGCCTCCCTGGCCGCGAAACGGCCCGTGATACTGCTCGCCCACTACGCTGCGTCCAAGTTTGCGGTCCTGGGATTCTCCAAGTCCCTGGCGCTGGAGGTGGCGAAGCACAACATCACCGTCAACTGCGTGTGTCCCGGACTCGTCAAGACCCCCATGCAGGAGAGGGAGATCGGGTGGGAAGCGAAGCTTCGCGGTGTGACGGAGGAGCAGGTGAAGAAGGATTATATCGACGCGGTTCCGCTCGGGCGTCTCGAGGAATCGGAGGACGTGGCAAAGGTCGTCACCTTTCTCGCCTCGGACGACGCCGCATACATGACCGGTCAGGCGGTCAATGTAACGGGCGGCATGGAAATGGACCTTTGAGGCAAAACGGACGCAAACGTTTGAAAACATTTGAACATACGCGGAGCTGTATCCGCCGAGATGAATTTAAGTAACGTGTCCCCATAGTTAGGCTTACCATGAACTCGAGAGAACGATTAAGGGCCGCTATATGTCATAACGAGCCGGACCGCGTTCCCTTTGACCTGGGGAGCACCTCGGTCACGGGCGTGCACGCGAGCACGTACGCGAGAATAAAAAAAATATACGGTATAACCGGGGGCGCGGTGCGTGTCGTCGATCCGTACCAGATGCTCGCCGAGGTGGAAGAAGAGGTAAAGGGAAAGCTCGGTATCGATACCTTCGGCATACAGCTTCCCTATACCATATTCGGTTTCAGGAACGAAAACTGGAAACCCTGGAAGCTTTTCGACGGGACCGATGTGCTCGTGTCGGGGCATTTCACGTGGGACGAGGACGAAAACGGGGATATCCTGCTCTATCCGCAGGGCGACAGGACCGCTGCTCCCTCTGGAAGAATGGCGAAAAACGGGTATTATTTCGACGCCATAGTCAGGCAGAAACCCTTAGATGAAAAGACCCTGGATCCGAAAAAGTGGGTAAGCCAGACGCTCGCGGCCTATACCGACGAGGACATGCGCTACCTTGAAAAGACCTCAAAAAAATACTACAATGAGACCGATTACGGGCTGCTGGGAAATTTCTGTGACGGGGGCCTCGGAGACATCGGAATCGTGCCGGGTCCGAACGTCAGGGACCCGGACGGCATCCGTGATCCGGAGGAGTGGTATATATCCCTCCTGACGCGCAAAAATTACATGCGGGACCTTTTCGGTTTGCAAACCGAGCTCGCCATAAAGAACCTTCAAAAGTACCGGGAGGCATGCGGAGACCGAATCGACGTTATAGACGTAAGCGAGACGGATTTCGGAGGCCAGCGCGGCACGCTGATTTCAGTGGACGTATTTCGAGAACTTTTCAAGCCGTTCATGAGGAAAATCAACGACTGGATTCATCGGAATACGAACTGGAAGATTTTCTACCATACCTGCGGGTCCGTTGAGCGTTTGATTGAGGAGCTCGTAGAGATCGGGGTGGATATACTCAATCCCGTTCAATACAGCGCATCGGGAATGGACCTCGCCGGGCTGAAGAAGAAATGGGGAGACCGTCTCGTTTTCTGGGGCGGAGGGGTCGATACACAGCGGATTCTCCCCTTCGGTAATCCCGAAGAAATCGCGGAAGAGGTCCGAAAGAACGTCGCGACCATGGCGCCCGGAGGTGGATTCGTCTTCAGCGTGGTTCACAATATTCAGGCCGGTATTCCGGAGGATAATCTCAAGGCCCTCTTCGAAGCTCTGAAGAGTGCCCGTTATGCCTGAAGAATGGACGAGAGTTTTCCCTGTGGTACTTTCCCCCGGGGGAGAGAGCGGATAGGGTATGAGCGAAAAGCGTGTGGAGAAACCCGCCGATTTCGACCGGTACTGGAACGGAATACTCGAAATCGTGGAGAGATGCTCCGTCGAGGTTTCCATGGAGGCGTGGGAACGGTGCGACCCCGGGGCCGAGGACGAGTATCTTATCGACGGGGGGCCCCTTCCCGAGAAGAACCGCGATGATGTATCCCCCTTTGAGTTTCGATGGACAGGACGGCCGATACTCGCCGGCATGAAGGTTTACAGGGTGAAATTCAGCTCGTACGACGGACAAATGGTGGGAGGGATGCTCTTCCTTCCCCGGTATTCCGGAGGGCCCTTCCCCCTCATCGTCCATTTCGCGGGATACGGGGGCGAAGCGCTCGCGCATCAGGATTTCGTATCCGCCGGGTACGCGGTTTTTGATTTCTCACACCGGGGTATGGCGTTCGGATCGGAAGGGTTCGACCGGTACCTGCCTTTTCCCCTGCTGGTCCGGGATGTGGAGGACCGTAGCAGCTACGTTTACAGGTCCATAGTCATCGACTGTCTTCTCGGGATAAGGGCAGCCCAGGGGCTTGCCTCGGTCGATGGAAACCGCACGTCCGTTATGGGTACGAGCCAGGGCGGAGGTCTCGCACTCATTACCGCCGGGCTGAACAAAGACATCAGAGTCCTTTCCGCGGACCTTCCCTGGCTGACTGATTTCAGCTATCAGCTCGAACATGATGTGGAGGGGCCCTATAACGAGCTCAAGGAGTACTTTGAACGGTTTCCCGACCGTATCGAACCCGCGCTTGCGACCCTCGGCTATTTCGACACGCTCTCTTTTGCTGAAAGGATATCCTGCCCCTGCCTCGTTTCACTCGGGCTGGAGGACCGGGTATGCCCGCCCGGGTCGATTCGGGAACTCTTTTCACGCCTGAATCCGCTCAAGACACTCATGGAGATACCGGGCATGGCCCATGAGCGAAGCACCCTGTGGCGCGCTCTGACGAGGAGCTGGTTTGACTTCTTACTCTGAGGGAGAGATTATTTCGAGGTAATAACGCGTAAAAAAATATAAACTGAAAAACGAGACACGATAGGGAGGAGAGATGGTTCGCAACCGAGAAACCAACTTGGGGAAGACCCTGCAGAATGGGGGGTCAAAAGGCCCTCCCGTTGAATTCTACATGGTGCTGCCCGCGCTGGTCATTATCGCGGCCATATCCCTCTTTCCTTTCTTTTATCTCATCTGGCTCAGTCTCATGAAGTACCCGATGATACAGATGAGCGCGATCAAGTTCGTCGGTTTCAGAAACTGGATCAGGTTGTTTCAGGATGAAAACATACGAACGTACTGGTGGGTTACCGTCAAATATGCGGGAATAGCCCTTTCCGTCGAGATAATCCTCGGCATTACGGTGGCCATCTTTCTGTCGAAAATAAGGCTCTTCCAGGAGCTTTTAACAACGATCATCATCGCACCGCTCTTCTTTGCCCCGGTGCTCGTCGGCCTTATCGGCAGGTTTATCTACCATGATTCCTACGGGATATACACGCATTTCTTCCACAGTTTAGGGCTGTTCAGGGAAATGAGCCTCTTCGGTACACCTCATACCGCCCTGCCCATACTTATCAGCCTCGACGTGTGGGAGTGGACGCCGCTCGTTATTCTCATATTCCTCGCGGGTCTGAAATCCCTCCCCCAGGCACCGTACGAAGCCGCGGTGGTTGACGGGGCAACGGAGTGGAAGATGCTCTGGAAGATAACGCTGCCGCTGCTGAAACCCGTTATCTTTGTCGCACTCATCATCAGGACCATGGACCTGCTTCGCTACTATACGAAATTTCTCGTTACGACCCGGGGCGGTCCTGCAAACTCGACGAAGATCGTATCGATTGGTATCTATGATATGGCTTTCCAGGCCTACAGGATGGGTTACGCTGCAACCATAACCCTGACCATGCTGTTTCTAACCATCATACTCGGCAATGTTTTCGTAAAATTCTTCGTAAGCGCCCAGGAGGCCTGAATAAATGGCGACGACCAGCGAACGGACTATGAGGTTTGCAGGAAAGAGAGCCCTGGCAGGCAGGACGATCGGATGGATACTTTTTGCCATATTCCTCCTGTGGACGATATTCCCCATCTACTGGATGCTCTCTTCCGCGCTCAAGATAGAGGTGAACATGTTCACCATACCTCCGCAGTGGCTTTTCAAGCCCAGTCTCAGGAACTTTAAAAACCTGCAGGAGGCCTTCGGTCTCGGCACGTATGTAAAGAACAGTATAATCGCCGCGGGTTCGTCCACGGTTATCGCCATCGTATTCGGAAGCCTGGCCGGATATGGGCTCTCCCGGGGCAAGATCCCTGGCAAGAGCACGATAGCGTTCTGGATGATTACAACGAGAATGGCTCCCATCGTGGGCGTCATACTTCCCCTCTACATCCTGTTCAAGGCATTTCATCTCGTGGGAAAGATGCCCTCCCTCATCATCGCCTATACGACCTTCAACCTCCCCTTCGCCGTGTGGCTCATGAAAGCGTTCTTCGACGACCTTCCGAGGGAAATGGAGGAGGCCGCCATGGTCGACGGGTGCTCGAAGCTGAGAGCGTTTTTCGTTGTTGCGCTGCCCATGGTCAGACCCGGTATCGTTGCAGTGGCCACGCTCTGTTTCATGTTCGCCTGGAACGACTACGGGTTTGCGGTGGTATTTACATCAGGAGCGACACAGACCCTCCCTGTAGCGACCGCCCGTCTCATGACGGAGTTCGGCATCGTATGGGGCCAGGTCATGACACTCGGCACCATCCTCCTCTCTCCTGTTCTCATTATAGGATTGCTTATCAGGAAGAACCTGGTGCGTGGTCTGACGTTTGGTGCCGTATAATTTATAAGAAGGAGGTGATTCTCCGGAGAAACCGTAAGAGTGTTCGGAAGCACGATAAAAAATGGAAAAGGAGTAAGTAAATGAAGAAAACAGCATGTATCCTTACGATTTTGTTGAGCCTCCTTCTTGTGCTCGGCGGAATGGGCCTTCTCTTCGCCGGCGGTGGAAAAGCAGAAGAGGAAGAGGAGATGGAGGAAACCAAGGCGTTCGCCACGGAAGAGGAGATGTGGAAGCAGTTTTCGGGCATGGAACTTAACTTCCTGACCGAAGACACCCCCGCTGCCGGGGCCATTGTCACTCTTCTTCCGGAGTTCGAAGAAATGACGGGTATCAAGATCAACGTTACGAGAACGAATATCTCCGATCTCGTGACCAAACTGATGCTCGAACTGGGTTCCGGGTCCACATCCATGCACATCATATATTCGGCACGCTGGCAGATTCCCCCGGGACGAAGCGACATCCTGTCGGACCTGCGGAAGTTCGAGGATGACCCCAGCCTACCGAAAGTCAACTTCGACGATTTTTTCTATAAGCAATTCATCACAACCAGCCACTTTGTCGACAAGGAGAGGATTATCGGCGTTCCCCACGACGCATCGACGATGATCTGGTTTTATCGGACGGACATCTTCAAAAAATATAAGGCCGATTTCAAGGCCGATTACGGGTACGACTGGACACCGGGCGAAAACATCAACTGGGATCAGTACAAGGAGATAGCGACCTGGATGAACGACAACGTCGATGAAGTGAAGTACGGCGCGGGTCACATGTCCAAGCAGTGGAACTCCCTCTACTGCGACTTTTCCAATGTGTTCTGGAGCTTTGGAGCCCGGGGTTTTGAGAATCCCGAAACTGAGAGCTGGGGCGTCGTGTTCCCGGGACGCTGCATGTGGGATTCACCGGAAGCTATCGCCGCGGCCGAGTACTACAAGGACCTCGTGCAGAACATCGCGCATCCCTCGAGCATAGCCTGGGACTGGGCTGATCTTGCCGAAGCGATGGCAAAGGGCGATGAGATCGCCATGTGCTTCAACTGGCACGACTTTATCATCACCTTCCAGGACCCGGACAGGTCCAAGATCGTGGATAAGGTGCAGGCTGCCGTGATGCCGACAGGGCCCGCGGGAAGCAGGAACTACCACAGCGGCGCCGCCCTGGCAATAAACGGCGCGGCACCGATGAAGTATCAGAAGGCCTCGTGGCTCTTCCTCGTATGGCAGGCGAGCATCCCCGTTCAGAAGGAGATCTTCAAGATGGGGAGCACACCTGTGCGTATGTCCACGTATGAAGATCCGGAAGTGAAGAAGTGGATGAAAGAGGGAACGTATCCCGGTGCCCTTATCGCACCTACGATGTTCACGGCATGGGATGACGATCATCTCGAGTACGTTGAGGGACGGTTCCCGCAGTTCGTCGAATCGCTCATTATTCAGTACACGGAGCTCTCCAAGATGCTCCAGAACGAGAAAACACCCGAGCAGGCGATGAAGGATATTGTCGAACAGGTCAACGATATCACGGGCTACACCGATCTGATGAAAGCTGCGGGCAAGCAGTAGGCGTATATACGATTGTCCGCCCCCTGCTGGGGGCGGACAATCCTTCACAGGCGGGGGGTAAATGTGAAAAAATCGATCAATCAGTGGTGTTTTCCAATGGAGTGGTCATGGGAGAAAACACTGGATCTCACAAAGGAAGCGGGTTTCGACGGAATAGAGCTCTGTATCGATTACCTGCCGTTTTTCGAGGCGATGGGCAGGGGCGGGCATGAAGGCCTCATAGCCGATATTGCCAGGAGCGTAGGATCGACGCTTGCGGAGAGCAAGTCACTGCGCTTCGATTCGAGTGAAAAAGAACTGCACGCCGTAAGAAGCATGATCGAGGAACGGTCCCTGCATGTTTCCACGCTTCTCACGATAGCGCAGTTCTACTATTCGCTCATTCACGATGACGGCGAAATACGCAATACCGGTATAGAGCTCATGAAAAAGCTCATCGGTTTCGCGGTGCAGCTCGGGGCGCCGGCCCTGCTCGTGGTACCCGGTGTCGTGACATCCACGATCGGGTATGACGAGGCGTATAAACGGCTCGAGGACTCCATCTGGAAGTTGAAGGAAGAGGCGGAAAAGGCGGGTGTGGGGCTGGGTGTCGAAAATATATGGGGGAAAATTCTCTACTCGCCCCTTGAAATGCGCGACTTCGTGGATATCTTCAAGAGCAGGTATGTGGGCGTCCATTTCGACGTGGGGAACGTAATCCAGTACGGATATCCTGACCAGTGGATACGCATATTGGGGAAACGGCTGCTCAATATACACCTGAAGGACTACTCGGAAACCATTAACAATATCAGGGGTTTCACCCATCTGTTCCAGGGAAGCGTTCCATGGGCACGGGTCATGGATGCACTCCGTGAAGTAGGATATGACGGATATCTGATCGCCGAGGTCCCGCCCTATCCCTTCTGTCCCGAGGAGGGGATATGGGATATTGCCCGAAAGATGAACATACTGATAGAGGGTTCCTTTTAATGGTTCCCTTGCGGGCTTTTCTTCCGGCATCAGGGGATGGTCTTTCTCAGGCGGCGTGTTAACGTTGAACACAAGTGGTAGAGCGATGGAAGATTTTTATTGTAATAACTCCAAGGTGGATGGAATGTCGATTACATTGAGGGACATAGCACGGATGGCCAATGTATCGGCTGCGACCGTTTCGCGGGTTCTGAATCATAAGGCCGAAGGAAACATGAGGCCTGAAACCTACCAAAGGATAACCCGTATCATCAAGGAAACGGGATACACGCCGCACGCTCTCGCCTCTGGTCTGAGAACCGGGTTTTCCAAAGTGGTCGGGGTTATCCTGCCGGATAATGTAAACCCCTACTACGCGCAGCTTGGAAAGGCGGTCGAGAACGAGTGTTTCAAACACGGGTACATGACCCTGATATGCAACACGAACTCGGATGTGGTAAGGGAGAGGGATTACATCAGGCATTTGAGCGGGCAGCGCGTGTCCGGCATCCTTCTCTGCGCTACGGGTCTCTCAGCGGAAGAGATCGGGTCGCTCGTACCGAGCCGGACGCGCATCATCCTTTTGGATGAAGAGCTCAACGGCTTTACGGGAGACGTTGTTGTGGGCGACGATTTCAAGGGCGGAGTCGAAGCAGCACGGTATCTCCTCCGCCTCGGGCACAGGCGCATACTCGTTATAACCGGACCTCGGTCGTTATTGTCGTCGAGAAACCGTTTGAAGGGTTTTCTCCACTGCACCGGGGAACGGGGAATAGCCGTCGATAACGGGTGTATTGTCGGGGGAGCATACACCATTGAATCCGCTTATAACATAGTGAAGGAAAAGCTCTCATCAGGGCCCGCCTTTACCGCGGTTTTTGCCTTCAACGACATGATGGCGATAGGGACGGTCAAGGCGCTGAATGAGAGCGGCATTCGGGTGCCGGATGACGTATCCGTTCTCGGATATGATAATATCTTCATAGATGTCCTGTTCAGGCCCTATATAACGACCGTTGCAGCTCCGCTCGTCGAGCTCGGTGAAATCGCCGTCAAAAGGCTGCTGAGCGAAAGGGAGGACGGCAACGGAACCGAAAATAAGGTGCTGCTGGAACCGAAGCTCGTTGTAAGGGATTCATGTGCCCCTCTCAGTTATTAAAGCCGAAGCATATGTTTGGGGTCACCTTCTGGAATAATTTCAGTAGGAAAAAAATAGATTTAACTTTCTATTTTAATTTGATTTATTTGCTAATAATTCAATCGATAATTTTCAGTAAATTTAAACCGGTGTTGACAGTTCCGAATGGTGCTCATTTTGTGAAACAGATGCCTCTGCCTCCGGCTCTTGGGAAAGTATTCCACTATTGCCTTTTTCAAACCAGGCTCCCCGTCACTGACCACCAGTATCGGCTCCCGCAAACCATGTCCCTGCATGAGCCGAATGAGATCCTTCCAGCTCTTATAACTCTCCTTGTTCCCTAACCCAATACGAAGCTGTACGTTATCACCAAATGAGGTGAACCCCCAGCAGATCTTCTTGTCCGTCCGACTGGATTTTACCAGGAACTATGGCATCAATCTTCTTTTACAGTTACTCAGACGGCGGTACCTTTTCCCTATAGCGTAGCCTCCAAGATTATTCTTTTGTTTAACGTTTTAACCGGGCTGCGCTATTTCTTTCATCACTAATATTGAAAAATATCTATATCTCAACTTAATACAATCAATGACAAAAAATTAACAATATAATAAATGGATATAATCTATATAAATTGATTTTTTCTTGACAAGAAATTTTAAATTTGTATAATATGAAAATTACGTAAACGTTTAAGGATAAAATATCAAATAGAGATTTAGATATATGGCTCTTAGTTTAAAGGATATTGCAGTACTCTCAAAAGTATCAATTGCAACGGTTTCACGTGTGATTAATCATAAAGCAAAGGGAAATATGAGGCAGGAAACATATGAAAGGGTAATGAGTATTATTAAGGAAACTGGATATACACCACATGCTTTAGCTTCAGGTTTAAGGAAAGGATTATCAAAAGTAGTTGGTATTATTCTTCCAGATAATGTAAACCCATATTATGCACAACTCGGAAAGGCGATTGAAAACGAATGTTTTAAATATGGGTATATGACTTTTATCTGCAATACAAACTCAGATGTGGAAAGAGAGAAGGATTATATCAGGCATTTATGTGGGCAATGTGTATCAGGTATATTGCTTTGTTCAACTGGTTTAACTGGAGATGAGCTGAAATTATTAGTAAAACGTAAGATGCATATCATCCTCCTAGATGAAGACCTCGATGGTTATAAAGGAGATGTTATTATTGGCGATGACTTCAAGGGGGGGTATGAGGGAGCGCGATATCTTTACGGTTTAGGCCATAGAAAAATATTGGTAATCAATGGTCCAGAGTCATGGGATTCGTCACGGAATAGATTAAAAGGTTTTATCAAATATACTGAGGAACTTGGGTTAACTATAGATAATAATTATATAAGTACTGGTAACTACCTTCTTGAACCAGCGTATAAGATAGTAAAAAATAAACTTAGCTCTGGTACTTTTTTCACAGCAATCTTTGCTTTTAATGATTTAATGGCAATTGGGGCAATTAAGGCATTGAATGAAAATAATATTCAGGTACCAATGGACATATCAGTCTTAGGGTATGACAATATTTTTGTGGATGTTTTGTTCAACCCGAATATTACTACAGTTGCAACTCCAGTCATCGAACTTGGAAAAATAGCTGTTCAACAGTTATTAAAAAAAAGCGGTGAAGATTTTAATGAGACAGAAAGAATATTACTAGAACCTTCACTTATTATCAGGGATTCCTGTGCTGCACCTAAGAGATTTATTAATAAATAATTTTTTTCATTAGATAATAATCATTCTATATAAAATAAATTGTATCAAGATATTAAAAATGGATGTAATTACGAAAACGTTTACGTGATATTTTGTTCAATTGATTTTTATTTATTTGTTGAATAACCAACAAATGGCAATGCTATTTACAGAAAGGATAAAAGGATGATAAAAGGGTTTCTCGATAATGTTGGAGCTCAACGAAATAATCTTTGTGGGATTTCCGAAAAAGATCTGTTAAATAGGATAGAAGCGGCACCCTTAGGGGAAAAGACGAAGCAGGTGGCGAGAAAGTGGGCTCAGTACGAGTCTTTCGGAGGCGTAGGGTGGGGGATATTCGACGTAACTCCCGTGATGGAGCGCGGGGAGGGTGCGTATTTGTATGACGCGG
>Ga0272442_10004260_pt1 | contig 19671 bp, 18 predicted proteins | sample SSMForm2O_FD_200262 | JGI IMG/M metagenome (GOLD analysis project Ga0272442, IMG submission 200262) | Marine sediment archaeal communities from Little Sippewissett salt marsh, Falmouth, MA, United States - SSM-Form-2O | ecosystem: Environmental > Aquatic > Marine > Wetlands > Sediment ... | reverse complement strand
GGGCTCGGCGCCGGCTGCGCCGCGTTTCTCTCGGCGAGACTGGAATCGGGAAGCGACTGGCTCCTGGACCGCCTGGGTTTCGCCGGGGCGCTGGTCGAAGTCGATCTGGTGATCACGGGCGAAGGCGCCTGGGACGCCACCAGCGATCTGGGGAAGATCACCGGTGAGATCCTGCAGCGGGCAGGCGCGGCGGGTGTCCCCGCGCTCCTCGTGTGTGGACGGGCAACGGGCATGACGCCGCCTGGTGTGACCGTGGCAGGAGCGGAGGCTGAGTGGCTCGACCCGGAAGACATATCCCGGCTGGTCGCGGACGCCCTCGGCTGACGCTATCCTACCGGCTCCCTTTTTCGGTGGAGAAGGGGAGATCCGAATTCACGGAATCATGAGACGCGTCGAATAAACGGAGGATGCGGTGAGCACCGATACGGGCCACCCGGAGAACCTGATGGACAAGCTGGTGTCCCTGGCCAAGCGGCGGGGATTCATCTTTCAGTCGTCCGAGGTCTATGGCGGCGTGGGGGCGGTGTACGACTACGGCCCCCTCGGTGTCGAATTGAAGAACAACGTGCGGAAGGCCTGGTGGGAGGAGATGGTGCACCGCCGTGACGATGTCGAGGGCCTCGACGCCGGCATCCTGATGCACCCCGAGGTTTGGGTGGCCAGCGGCCACGTCGAGGGATTCACGGATCCCCTGATCGAGTGCCGCAATTGCCACCGTCGCTTCCGGGCCGACCACGTGGAGGGGGAGCAGTGCCCGACGTGTGGAGTCAGTGGCCAGTTCACCGAGCCCCGCAACTTCAACCTCATGTTCAAGACGTTCATGGGGCCGGTGGAGGATTCGACCGCCGCGGTGTACCTGCGGCCGGAGACCGCACAGGGGATCTTCGTCAATTTCAAGAACGTGCTGGACAGCTCCCGCCAGAAGGTCCCGTTCGGGATCGCCCAGGTGGGGAAGGCGTTCCGCAACGAGATCACCCCCGGGAACTTCACGTTCCGGACCCGCGAGTTCGAGCAGATGGAGATGCAGTTTTTCGTCGAACCCGGCACGGACGAGGAGTGGTACCACACCTGGAAGGAACGTCGCCTGGAGTGGGTCAAGTCGCTGGGCATCAGGGCGGATCGGCTGCGACTGGAGCCGCATGGGCCTGACGAACTGGCCCACTACGCCAAGGACGCCGTGGACATCGAGTATCTGTTTCCGATGGGCTGGCGAGAGTTCGAGGGGATCCACAACCGGACGGACTTCGACCTCTCGCGGCACCAGGAGCACTCGGGCAAGAAGCTTGAGTATGTCGAGTCCCACTCCGGCAAGCGTTTCATCCCGTATGTGATCGAGACGTCCGCCGGTCTCGATCGCACGGTCCTGGTCGTTCTGGCCGACGCCTACCACGAGGAGGAAGTCGAAGGGGAGTCGCGCACGGTGCTTCGACTGCACCCCCGCCTGGCCCCTACCAAGGCCGCCGTGTTCCCTCTCGTTAAGAAGGAGGGGATGCCGGAGATGGCCGCCCGTATCGCCGCCGATCTGCGGGGTCGCTTCACCACGTTCCACGATGTCAGCGGGTCGATCGGTCGTCGCTACCGGAGACAGGACGAAGCCGGCACTCCGTTCTGCATCACGGTCGATGGCCAGAGCATCGAGGATGGCACGGTTACCGTGCGCGATCGCGACACGCTCGAACAGGTTCGGGTAGCGGCGGACGGGCTCTCGGACTACCTGCGCGATCGGATCGAAGGGGAGCCGGGGAGCTGACGACTCCCGAGCGAGAGGGCGCGGTGCAACCGTGGGGCTGACGACCGCGGAGATCCGGGACAGGGCCGAGCGATTCCGGGCGGCCGTGTTCGAGGAGTTGCACGACGCCAGGTCGGGTCGAAAGGCGTGGCCGGAGTTGGCGCCACTGTACGAGGCGCAGGGGATTCTCGCGGCGTCACGCACGCTGCCCGTGATCGAGCGGGCGATGGCCTCGGCCGAAGACGATGAAGAGCGCCAGTTGCGGAAGCTCCTTCGCTGGGCGGCTCGCCACCACCTCGAAGCCCACAACGCCCGTCTCGATGACGAATTCTCGTACTGGCGTGCGACAGCCAAGGTGGAGACCGGCGACGTTGCGGTCCCGGTCAGCCAGGCTTCGAACCTCATCCACGCCACGGATTCACGCGAGGCGCGACGGCGACTGGAAGACGCCCGTCGCGACACCCTGGAGGAAGCGGTTCCCCTGCAGCTCGACCGTCTCAGCCGGTGGCGCGAAGCGGCCGCCGAGTTGGGCTACGGAGGCTACAGAGAGGCCGTAGAGCGTCTGGCCGGCGTCAATCTCCTCGGTGTCGAGAGTGAAGCTCGCCGCCTGGTCGAAGAAACGGAGGACGTATACCGCGAGGTCGTCGAGGAGGAGCTTCGGCGCCGGGTCGGTATTCGACCCGAAGAGGCGGAGAGCCACGACGCCGGCTGGCTCAAGCGCATGCCGTGGCTCGACGGCAGCTGCCAGGAGGGCAACGTCCTCGGTACCCTCCGGAAGGACCTCAGAGACATAGGCCTCCCGCTGGAATACGGTGGCCACGTAACCCTGGAGCACGAGCCGTTTCCTGGCCCGGGTATGATCGCATGCTGCACACCGGTGCGGGTGCCGGATCAGATCCAGCTGCTGGTCACGCCGACGATTACCCAGCCCGGATGCGTGGCGCTCCTGACCTCGGTCGGCCGGGCGCTGCACTACGCGTATACGGACTCCCGGCTCTCGTTCGAGGACCGGGCGCTGGGCGACCTCGCCGTCGTGAAGGCCCACGGCCTCCTGTTCGCCGGTCTCGGCCGCGAGGGAGCCTGGGTGCGACGTACCCGCGGCCTCAACGGGCAGGCGCTCGACGAGTATCTGCGTACGGTCGCCGTTGCTGACCTGTTCTCCCTGCGCGAGGCGTCGGCCCGGCTGGCGTTCGAGATCGAACTGTCCGACAGCGACCGTCCGGGGGAACTGGGCCCGATGTGGGCCGAGAGGCTCACGGCGGCGACGGGTTTCCGCTTCGATCCGCGATCGTTCCTCGACAGGTTGGGGCAGCGATTCGGTGTGGCGCGCTACCTGCGCGGCCGGATGCTGGCCGCGCAGCTCCGCCGGGAGCTGCGGGAGCGGTTTGACGAAGACTGGTACCGCAACCCGCGCACCGGCCCGTTCCTGGGCGACTGGTTCGCGAATGGGCTGCGATTCTCGGCAGCCGACGTCGCTGCCAGCCTGGGCAACGACCGGCTGGGCGCGGATGCGCTGATCGCGGCGGTTTCGGAGCCGTTCGAATGATCAGGCTCGCGGGCGCGCTCTGCCTCGTGCTGTCCATGGTGGCGGATGGATACGGACAGGAAGAAGTCATCGAAGCCGGCCGCGAGTGGGCCACCCCGGGAGAGGAACGGGGCTGGTTCGCCCCTACGACGCCCACGGACATGGGCGAGTACCTCACCGGTCTGGCGGAGGCGTTCGACGTCGTGGCACTGGACACCCTGGCCTGGGTGGATGGCGGTTCCGTCGAACCGGACTCGGCCCTTCCCGTGCTGCTCGCCGGAGTTCGCAAGCCGGGTCCCGCGAACGGGCAGCGCCTCCGCGTGCTCGTCGTAGCCGGGCAGAGGGGTGAGGATCTCTCGGGGACGGAAGTCAGTCTGCAGATCATTCGCGAGCTGGTGCTCGGGGAGATCGGGGCCCTGCTGGACGTGCTGGAGATCGCTTTCGTTCCGGCAGCCAACCCGTGGGGACTTCTGTGGTGGATTCCCGACGAGCCGTCGGGAGTGGACCCGACGCGTGACCATTCCCTGCTGCTCTCACCCGCCACGAGGGGCGTACACGACCTGGTGGCCCGGTGGCGTCCCCACCTTGTGGTCGAGTTGAGGGAGATCGGCCCCTCGGTGTACCGCGTCCAGGGGGGATTGCCCAAACACCCGAACGTGGACCCGGGCCTCGTCAGCTACGGGCGATTCTATCTGCTTCCGCACGTGGCCAACGAGCTGGCACGCGCGTCCGTGACCTTCCGCGAGTACGTGTCGGTAGAGCCGGAATCCGAAGGTCTCGGAACGCCGTTGCTGGGAGCGGATGCGCTTCCCGAGGGGTCCTTTCTCTCACCCGGACAACTGGGGGCCGACAGGGCCGGCAATTCGCTGTCGCTGGCGGGAAGCCTCTCGATCATGCTCGGGGTAGCGTCGATGGGCGGGGTGGAGGGTTTGCCCGAACGCGTTCAGTTGTTGTACCAGTCCGTTGGTTACCTGCTGGAGGTTGCGGCGGCCCAGGCAGAGGGTCTCCTGGAGTGGGACGACCCGGCGCCGCAGGCCCTGTCACTCCGCCACCGGTATGAGGTGGATGAGCAGAACCCCGACCTGGTCTGGCTGGTGTGGAACGACCGCGGCCAGATCGTACAGCAGACCACGGATCGTTGGCGCCCCATCGTACGACGGACACTGGTCCTCCCGCTGCCCGCCGCGTGGCTGATCGAGCCATCGGGGCGCGAATGGGCCGAGCTCGTTGCATCGCATGGATTCGAGGTGGAGCGCCTCAGGCGTGACGAAAACCTGGAGGTCGGTTCGTATCCGGTCGGCGTGATTGCCACGTTGCCTCCCGCTCTGGGAGCCGATCTGCCGCTTGACTCGGCGCCCGATGGTTCCAACCTGCTGGTGCGGGGCGAACGGGAATTCCCGGAAGGCGCATGGCTCGTTCGAGCCGATCAGCCCGGAGTACGACTCCTGTTCACCCTGATCGAGCCCTGGTCACAGGACGCACCGCTGGGCAACGAGTCGCTCCCCGGTGCCGCGACGGGTGCGGAGAGTGCGGGGGAGTCCGGAGTATATCCCGTGCATCGCGTCGAGATCGGCACGTCGCTCGGCTCTTTGCGCACCGAGCCGGCGGAGCTCGGCGCGCCACGAGCCGGCCCCGCGAACTGAACGTGTCGTGATGTTTCCCGGAGGATCCCTCCTGCCGGTGCTCGGTCTGCTGGTCGCCGTATACACAGGGCTCGTCTTGCTGCGCAACCGCCGTCTCGTACGCCCTCCGATCCTGGGAATCGATGGCGCTCCGCTCCCCGAACGAACGTTTACCCTGTCGGACGGCGAAACGGTGGACTTCGTGGCCGTCGGGCCCACGGACCCCGCGGGGGCGGATTCGGCGCCGATCGCTCACCCGATCTTCCTGGTGCCTGGCGCCGACGGAATGAAGGAGACGTTCCGCTATCAGGTCCCGGCCCTGGCTCGCCACCGGAAGGTGGTGTGCGCGACGCTCCGCCGGAAGCTCACTCCGGAGGACACTTTCGATCGCATGGTAGATGACGTCGCCGAAATGGCGGCGGAGCTTCTAGCCACGAACGGCTCGGATCGCTTCGTTCTTCTCGGACAGAGTCTCGGCGGCGCGATCGCCATGCGGTTCGCGGTCCGGTACCCCGAGCGCGTGGCGGGCCTGGTACTGTCGAACACCCTGGCCCGCATCAGCTACGACCACGTGGGTTTGAATCGAGCCCTCCTGGCGCCCCTCGCGATGTCCACTACCCGATACCTTCCCACTGGGGTTACCCGCTTGCTGGCTCGCCTCTGGAGCCGGCTCGAGGTGTGGATCTACGACGCTTCACCGGGGAGCAAGAGGGTCATCGACTACGCCCTGTGGACGGGCCCGCGAACGGTGCGGTCGTCCGTGTCGAACGCCCGCGTGGCCCGCCTGAAGAAGATCGATCTGCTGTCGACACTGTCTTCGATTCAAGCGCCGACGCTGGTCCTGAAGGGTCCACGGGACCACTATGTGCCGCCGGCCTGGTCGCACGAGATCGTGGCGTTGGTGCCAGGGGCGAGGTACCAGGAGGTGACCGGAACCGGGCATTGCTCGCACCTGTCGATGCCCGCCAGCTTCAATGGCCTCCTGCTTGGCTGGCTGGAGAGCGTCGTCGACGAAAATGGGGAAGCGCCGGTGCCCGGAGCACACCCGCGACCCGCAACGGAGGTCGAAGAGTGAAGGAGAATCAGCGCTTTTCCTCGCGCTGGGGAACCATGCTGGTCATGCTCGGCATGGCGGTCGGCACCGGCAATATCTGGCGGTTCCCCCGCGTTGCGGCGAACAACGGCGGTGGCTCCTTCCTGTTCGCCTGGGCCGTGTTCCTTCTCCTGTGGTCGGTTCCGCTGATCCTGGTGGAGTTCGCGATGGGCCGGGAAACCCGGCGAGGGCCGATCGGTGCCTTCGCCCGGTTGCTCGGGCGCGGCAGTGCCTGGATGGGGGCCTGGGTGGCCTTCACGGCCACCGCGATCATGTTCTACTACTCGGTCGTGATGGGCTGGACCATCCGCTATCTGTGGGGATCTGTCACGAACGGCATTCCGATGACGTCGCCGGAGGCGGCCACGGTGTTCTGGGAGGGATACGCTGGATCGGGCGCGGCGGTCCTCACGCACGGAATCGCCATGGGGCTCGGCGTGGCCGTCGTCGCGTTTGGCGTTCGCGGGATCGAGAAGGCAGCCCGCGTTCTGATCCCCACTCTCTTCGTGCTGGTTATCGTGCTCGCCATTCGCGCGATCACGCTGCCAGGCGCGGAGAAGGGGCTGGCTTTCCTGTTCACACCGGAGTGGAGCGACCTGCTTTCCGCTCGCATCTGGCTGGAGGCCCTGACCCAGAATGCCTGGGACACGGGGGCCGGTTGGGGGCTGATCACGGCTTACGCGGTATACCTCCGCAATCAGGAGGACACGACCCTCAACGCCTTCGTGCTCGGCTTCGGAAACAACTCGGTGTCCCTGCTCGCCGGCATCATGGTTCTGTGCACGGCGTTCGCCATCATGCCCGAGGCCGCCGACACGATCGTGGGGGCGGGAAACGAGGGGCTGACCTTCATCTGGGTCCCGCAGCTGTTCGCCCGCATGCCGGCCGGCAACCTGTTCATGATCCTGTTCTTCCTTGCGCTGGTGTTCGCGGCGTGGAGCAGTCTCATTTCCATGATCGAACTCGCGTCTCGAGTGCTGATCGATTTCGGGCTGAGTCGCGGCCGGGCGATCCAGATCGTGGCCGTCGCGGGCTTCCTGTTCGGTGTGCCGTCGGCGCTCTCGATGGAGTTCTTTCGCAACCAGGACTGGGTATGGAGCGTGGGGCTCATGCTTTCGGGCCTCTTCTTCGCGATCGGTGTTCTTCGGTACGGCGTGAACCGCTTCCGTACACGCCTGGTGAACCGGGAAGGGAGCGACATCGTGATCGGCCGCTGGTGGTGTGCCGTGATGGTGTTCGTGGCCCTGGAAGCGATCGTCCTGATGATATGGTGGCTCAGCCAGGCCGTTGACCTCGACAACCTGGCGGCGACGCTCACTCCGTTCTCGAGCTTCAACGTGGGAACCGTCCTGGTGCAGGGCGGTGTAGTGATCGCGGTTCTCCTCGCGACGAATCGCCTGCTTGCCCGCCCCTTCGAGGGAGCGGACGAAGCGTGACGCAGCTGACACGGATCATGGAGGTCGGATGAGGAATGTGACGTCGCTCGTACTGCTGGTGCTCCTGGTGGGATGCTCGAGCCGGCAGGCGGAACCGGAGGGCCCGGCCCCCACGCCTCGTCCGGAGACGGTGGCCGAGGCCACGGGCGCGGACAACATGCCCGAGGTGACGTTGCCCGAGACCGAGTTGACGGAGGAGGAGCGAGCGGCTCTCCGAATCGATCGCCTGGAGGTTCGCGTGGAGCCGACGTCGATTCGCGAAGGGGAGTCGGCCGCCCTCACCCTGGGAGCGTACGATGCGGCCGGCGAACGCGTCACGGGAGCGTCCGGCCAGGTGTTCGTGGTCGGCGTGGCGGCGGAGATCGCGGCCGATGGCAGCACGGTGATCGGTCGACAACCGGGGGAGGCCCGTGTCACGATCCTCGTTGAGGTCCCGGCATCGACATCGGGCCCCGCCCGCACCCTTCGCGAAGAGGCTGTGTTGGAGGTACTGCCGGCCCGGGTCACCCGCCTGGAGCTGGTTCTGCCTGACGGAGCCCTGTTTGCCGGGGCACGCTACCCGGTTTCCTTCGAGGCCTGGTCCGACGTCGGTCCGCGCGTGGGAGCCGACATCGCGTGGTCGTCTTCTGACGAGACGGTCGTTCGTATTGGGGCCGGCGGTACCATGTTCGCGGTCTCACCCGGTACCGCACGCATTGAAGCCGAGGCGGACGGGACGACAGCCGAGGCCGACGTACGGGTGGTGTCCAACCCGATCCGCCGCCTTCGACTGGACCCTCCTGAGACCAGTGTCCGCACCGGTGACGTGGTTCACTTCTCGGCCGGGGCGCTGGACGGCGGAGGCATGGAGGTCCCCGGCGTTCCGGTGGAGTGGTCCGTCTCCCGCATCGGCGGTGCCGCCCAGATCGCGGCCACGATCGACAGTCACGGGGTGTTCGTGGCCGACGATGCGGGGCTGTACAGGATTACCGCGACGATTGGCTCGATTTCGGAAGTAGCCGAAGTGACGGCCGCCCCCCGTCCGCCTCGATGGGACGTGACGCTTAAGGCGCACGGCATCGTTCCGGCGGAGGCGGGCGCGACCACGGATCTGTGGGTGTTCGAGGGCACGGATGGTCGAGACTATGCCTACACCGGGACGATGGATGCGGCCACCATGTACGCATGGGACGTCACGGATCCCACGAACCCGGTGATCACCGACTCGGTCAAGGTGGACGGTCGCCGGCAGAACGATGTGAAGATCAACGCCGACGCTACGCTCGCCATCATCACCAGCGAGGGCGCGTCCAATCGACGCAACGGGTTTACCATCCTCGACATAGCGGATGCCGCGCACCCGACCATCATCACGCATTTCACGGAGGGGCTGACCGGCGGCGTGCACAACGTTTGGATCGAGGGTGACATCGTGTACGCGGTACACAACGGTACGAACGCGGTGCACATCGTGGACATCTCGGACCCGGCGAACCCGGCCAACGTGGGTCGCTGGCAGGTCGACAACCCAGCCCGTTCGCTGCACGATATCATGGTGCTCGACGGCCTGGCCTACCTCAGCTACTGGGATGACGGCCTGGTCGTCCTGGACGTGGGAGCCGGGATCAAGGGCGGTACCCCCATCGAGCCGCAGTTCGTGTCGCAGTACAAGTATCGGACGCGGCACGGAGCTGAGTCGTACGGCAACACGCACCACGCGATCCGGTACAAGAACTACGTGTTCCTCGGAGACGAGATCTTCGGGTGCTCGGAATGCGTGAACGGCCCCCGCGGGCACGTCCACGTCGTGGATGTCACCGACATCGAAAGCCCGCAGGAAGTGGGCACGTACTGGGTGCCCGAGGCCGGCGTTCACAACCTGTGGGCCGAGGACGACAAGCTCTACGTCGCCTACTACCAGGCCGGTCTTCGCGTGGTGGACATCTCCGGAGAGCTCCGTGGCGATCTGTATCGACAGGGACGGGAGATCGGATGGTACATGACGGAGGACGCGGAGGGCCCCAACCCCAACAAGACGGACGCCTGGGGACCGCAGCCCTACAAGGGCAACATCTTCGTGTCGGACTTCAGCTCGGGCCTGTGGGTGGTGGAGTTGGAAGAACCCCGGCAGGAACTGGTTCCCTGAACACGGGACGCTGTTGATGTCGCTCGCGCCCGAGGTATTCCGTGAGGTCATGGGACGCCTGGCTGGCGGCGTGACGGTCGTCACGGCGCTGGGCGGCGATGGAGATCCGCGCGGACTTACGGCCACCGCGGTGTGCTCCGTGTCACTGGATCCGCCGCTCGTCCTGGTGTGCGTCGGACGGAACGCCAACACCCCCGGGGCGATACGCGAGGCGAGCCGCTACGCCCTGAACTTTCTGCGTTCCGGAGACGCGACCAGCGCGGACCGGTTCGCAGGCTCGAAAGGGACGAAGTTCGAAGGAGTCGAGTGGGGCGCCGCGCCGGGGGGTTCCCCGTTGCTGCCCGGGGTCCTGGCCTGGGTGGAGTGCGATGTCGAGCGTGACGTGGAAGCGGGAGATCACACGATCTTCATCGGTCGGGTCACGGCAGCGGACATCGAAATGGCGAGCGAGCCTCCTCTCGTTCACTTCGGGGGGCGCTACCACACGGTGGCGGCGCTGGAAGAATGAACCACGAGAGCTTCAGCGACCTGGCCGGTCGGATGTACGACGACATCCCCGCGGCCTTCCGGAAGGGCGTTTCAGGCGTGACCGTGGAGCGGGAAGCGAGAAGTCACCCCTCGCTCACCGGAGTCTGGACGCTGGGGGAATGCATCACGGAGCAGTGGCCCGACGCCACGGGAGGCATCGGCGATACGCAGTCGGAGATCGTGGTCTACTTCGGCTCGTTCGACGAGCTGGCGGTAGGGGATCCGCGGTTCGACTGGCAGGCCGAGTTGTGGGAGACGATGCTGCACGAGCTTCTTCACCATCGCGAGGCGGCGGCGGACGAGGAGGGCCTCGACGTGTTCGACTGGGCTATGGATCAGAACTACCGCCGGCTCGCGGGCCTCGACTTCGACCCCCTGTTTCACAGGTTTCTTCCGGCCGATGAGAATGGCCACGTGCGGCTCGAGGGTGAAACGTTCATCGACGTCGTGCTGGGTCGCTCAGACCGCCTCGCGATGTTCGGATGGCGTGGCACGGACTGGTCCGTACGGATTCCGCTCGAAGCCTCCCTGCTCTGGTCGCGCGTGCGAAACCTGGCCGGCGGGCGGCTGTGGGTGATCGTGGAGAGGCGCCGGCCCTGGTGGCGCCGCCTTTCCCGCCGATCTCAACTGGAGTTGTGGGAGATGGACCGCCGCGCTCTTCCGGCGCCACCCTCATGATGCTCGAGCCAGGGACGCTGCCATGAGGCTGGGGGGGTTTCGAGCCGGGCGCCTGTTGGGCTTCCGAATCCGCATCGACTACTCCTGGTTCGTCGTGCTGGTTCTCGTGACGTGGACGTTCGCCTCGTGGCAGTTTCCAGTGGACCTGCCGGGCCGCTCCAGGGTCGCCTACCTGGCAATGGGATTCTCCGGGGCCCTGCTGCTCTTTCTCTCGGTCCTCCTGCACGAGCTCGCGCACTCGGTGGTCGCGCGTTCGCGCGGCATCGCGGTAGAGGGAATCACGTTGTTCATCTTCGGCGGCGTGGCCGAGATGAGGCAGGAACCGGAGCGCGCCCTCGACGAGTTTCTCCTCACCATCGTCGGACCGCTAAGCAGCCTGGCCCTGGCCGGCGGTTTCGTCGTTCTCGCCCGGATGTTCCAGGCATTCGAAATAGCGCCAGCCGCGGTCGTCGCCGGTACGCTCGCGATGCTCAACCTGGTTCTCGCCATCTTCAACATGGTTCCGGCCTTCCCGCTCGACGGTGGCCGGGTACTCCGCGCGGTTCTATGGCGAGTCACGGGTGACCCGTACCGGGCAACCCGGTGGGCCACGTGGGTGGGCCGGGGCTTCGGGTGGCTGCTGATCGCGTACGGCTTCTTCCTGTTCGTGAGTGGCGTCCAGTTCGCTGGCGTGTGGGGGATCTTCCTCGGTTGGTTCCTCTCCGGCGCCGCGGCCTCGGCCTCGGAGCAGAACGAGCTCAAGCATTCGCTGCAGGGGATGACGGTCGGCGGGGTGATCTCGGGCCCCGCCGTCTTCGTCCCGGGAGACCTGACCGCTGAAGAACTCGTGGAGCGCTACTTTCTCCGCTATCCGGCCACGGCCTTCCCCGTCGTTCGCGGGCGGAGCCTGGTCGGAGTCGTAGCGGTCGCCGACGCCTCCGGACTCTCGCTCGATCAACGAGCGGCCGCCACCGTCTTCGAGATCATGTCCCCGATTGATGAGGTTCCGGTGGTCGAAGCGGACCGGCCACTCGTCGAGATGGTCCTGGCAGCGAAGACCGGCAACTACGACCGGATCATGGTGATCCGGGAAGGAGAAGTGCTCGGGGTCCTCACGGCCGCGGACATCCTGCACCGGGCGTCGGAGCCAGGATCCGGACGCCCCGCGGACGCCGGGGTGGAGGCGGCGCCCTGATGGCGGCGCGCAGGGTCGAGTCCCTGAATAAGCGTCGGGATCGGGCAGTCGCACTGAAGCCGATTCTCGCGGAGCACTATCCCGATCTCACGGTCAGCCTCGACTGGGGCACGCCCCTCGAATTGCTCGTGGCGACCATCCTCTCCGCCCAGTGCACGGACGAACGCGTGAACAGGGTGACACCTGCCCTGTTCGAGCGATACCCGGATGTGGATGCCCTCGCGGGCGCGGATCGCGAAGAGCTCGAAGGCCTCATTCGTTCGACCGGCTTCTATCGAAACAAGGCCAGGAACATCCAGGGGATGGCACAGCGCATCGTCGCGGAGCACGGCGGCCACGTCCCGGATGCCATGGACGAGCTGATCGAACTGCCGGGTGTCGCCCGCAAGACGGCGAATGTCGTGCTCAGCAACGCGTTCGGCCGGAACGAAGGGGTCGTGGTGGACACGCACGTCAAACGCGTGGCCGGCCGGCTTGGTCTGACCGGAGAGACGGATCCCGTCCGGGTCGAGCGCGACCTGATGCAGGTGCTCGATCCAGAGGATTGGCACTCGTTTCCGTGGCGCATGATTCTGCATGGACGGCAGCGGTGCGCGGCCCGCAAGCCGGACTGTTCGGGCTGCGAGATCCACAGCCTGTGTCCGAGCGCGGACCGCGTCTGAACGGGTGGATGGATCCGGATCCCATGATGTCTGAGCACCCGGAATCGGCCGTGTCGATCGAAGACCGGGAGGCTTTCCGCAGGGATGCGCTAGGCCTCGGCTTTCTCCAGGTCGGTTTCGCGCCCGCCGCCGCTCCCCCTCACGCTGACGCGTACCTCGAGTGGCTGAGCCGGGGCTCGCAAGGCGAGATGCGGTGGATGGAGCGAGAGGATTCGGTGCGCAGGCGGCTGGATCCCCGCGAAGCGCTTCCCGGGTGCCGGACCCTCGTGATGGTCTCGCTGGGGTACGCTCCAACACCCGAAGCTGAAGCGGCTGCAGTACATGACGATGTGGGACGAGCCCTGGTCGCCGCCTATGCCGCCGGCCGGGACTATCACCTCGAGTTCGAGCTGCGCCTCGAGCGCCTCGCATCCCTGCTTCGCAACCGCTGGCCGTCGGCCGCGGCGAAGCCATACGTAGACTACGGGCCGGTCCTGGAGCGAGACCACGCCCAACGGGCGGGACTCGGTTGGGTGGGGAAGAACACCATGCTCATTCACCCGAAGCTCGGTTCGTGGACCCTTCTGGGGGAACTTCTCACCACGGCGGAGATCCCTCCCGACCCTCCTTTCGAGGCGGATCGGTGCGGTACGTGCGTTCGATGTATCGAGGCCTGCCCCACCGGGGCGATTACGGCCCCCCGCGAACTGGACGCGCGGCTGTGCATTTCATACCTGACCATCGAATTGCGAGGATCGATTCCCGAGGCCCTTCGCCCCGGAATCGGGAACAGGGTGTTCGGGTGCGACATCTGCCAGGAGGTCTGTCCCTGGAACGACGGCGTTCCGGCTGGCGAGCTTGCGGGCCTGGCGGCCAGCTGGGGAGGTCCGGTGCCTTCGCAATCGATGATGAGTTGGACCGAGGAGCTGTTGGACCTGTCCGACGACGAGTTCCGTTCACTCTATGGCGAAACGGCCCTGGCACGCCCGGGTCGGGAAGGACTGCTCCGAAATCTGTGCGTGGGTCTTGGCAACAGCGGTGACCCCGCTGTTCTTCCGGTCGTCATGCGCTGTTTCGATGAGGAATCGCCCCTCGTCAGGGAGCACGCGGCGTGGGCGCTCGCGCGCCTCGACACCGCGCGCGGTGTCGTTTCCTAACCGCTCTGGCGTGAGTCCATCGCTGCCAATCCGGGTCCTGCGAAGACCAGTACCAGGAGGGCCGCCGCGAGCAGCAGGTTGAACTCGATCCCGGAATTGGCATCGGGCCCGACGACGTAGAAACCGCGCGCCGCGTGGATGAGCACGATTCCCGTCATCATGTGGGCGCCCAGCAGGAGCGCGACGGGCGTCACGAGAAAGCCCGCAATCAGGGAGATGCCACCCAGAAACTCGAGAAGCTTGATCGCCCATGCGGCGACGACTGGCAGGGGAATACCGAGGGATTCCATCAACGCGGCGGTGCCCTCCATCCCCCCGAACACGGCCGGCGCCCCGTGCGCGATGAAGATCACACCGACGACGACCCGCAGAATCGCCAGCCCCAGGTCCGGGTTCACGCCTCTATCCATCATACCCCCGATCTCCTTTCAGTCTGCCTGCACTTCGATCACGCGGCCGCCGGGGCGACCCGCTTCCGCGTCGCCGGGAGGCTGCGTCGCATCACCACCCTGGTTCCAGTCCGCCGGTTCGCCACTGAAACCCACCGTCTGAAACTGGAGCTGGCCCGAAAGCCGTTTCCGAATCCGACCGGCGATCACCTCCCGGGCGGGTCGGAAGAGGAGGATGAGACCCACGGCGTCGGTCAGCACGCCGGGAGTCACGAGGACCACACCCGCAATGAAAACAAGCAGCGCGTGCAGCAGTTCCTCTCCAGGCATGCGGCCAGCGGCCACGTCCGCCTGGACGCGTCCCCACGTGCGCGCGCCTTCACGCCGCGCGAGCCACGCACCCACGACGCCGGTGACGATGACCAGCCCGACGGTCGGGCCGGTGCCGAGCCACCCCCCGATCCTGAGCAGCAAGCTCAGTTCGGCAAGCGGAAGCAGCGTGAACAACAGGATCAATCGGAACAAGCGGCTCTCCCCTCGGAATCCGAACGGGAAGATAGGAGGGTGAATGAGAAAAGCGAAGGAGAGCCCGATCTCGACACCCTGCGGCCCCACAGGCGCGACCCGGACTCACCCTCCGCTCTCTCACATCACATTCGGGTCGGGTGGACATTCTCCCCGAACGCACGATCAAGTTCGAACAGAGGTGTCACAGGAGTGTCACGTGGCGGTCAGGCAAGCGTCAAAGCGACGACCGAAACGAGGGAAGGCTCGAGCGCCCCCTGCGCCCCCGCCGGGACGAACGAACGATCCCCCGTTTCCGTCAGAGACAGACGGGGCGCCCCTGCGACCTCACGGCTTTGCGCCCGGACCGTACAGGTTCAGGTTCCTGTCGAGCAGGTTGGCCACCCCGCCTGAACCGCTCCGCTGTCTGTGCGGAACGGTAGGGGTCTGGATCAACGGGGTCTCATCGGTGGGGAGTGAAAGGACCGGTCTCCGGGGGGTCAAAATCCCATCATAGCACGAGTTGCGGCATCGATCCTGTCCGGTGTCCAGAACGGCTTCCACACGAGATTCACGTCCGCCTTCTCGACACCCTCGGCTGCCTCGGCAGCGTGCTGGGCGCTCATCAGGATCTGTCCCCCGGCCGGACAACCCGGACTGGTCAGAGTCATCGTGACCTTCGCATGGGCATCCTCGACCTCCACGTCGTACACCAGGCCGAGGTCCACGATATTGATGCCCAACTCGGGGTCCATCACTCCGCGTAGCTCCTGTCGCACGGCTTCCGCCAGGTCCGTCTCACTCATTCGTATCTCCTGTTCCGGGATCCCGGTCCCGGTATTCGGTGGCCGATCGGGCCAGGTCACGCAGCGAGATATCGCCTCGCCCGGTGACATCGTAAACCAGTTGCGCCGCAACGCGCTCTCGAACGAGAGCACGCCCGGCCTCCAATTCCTCCGCGGCGTCCATCAGGACGATTGCGCACAGGCGACCGTCTGACAGTCCGAACGCCGCGCATGGTCCTTCGCCCGGCTCTCCCCACACCACGGTCTCGTCGGCCAGCGCCGGACGCCCCACCACGTTGAGGTTCAGGTCGAACACTCTGGAGAAGAAATACGACAGCAGCTCGTAAGGTACCCTCTCGCCTGCCATGTTACGCCCGACGAGCCGCCCATGTTCACGCGCGTGCTCCCAGTGCTCGACCCTCGTTTGCCCTCCGAACACCGGATCAGGGAATCGAGCCACGTCTCCAGCCGCATAGATGTGCGGGTGACTGGTCTCTCCGTAGGTGTCCACGAGGATCCCATCGGATACGGCCAGGCCCGCGTCCCCGGCGATCCCATCGCACGGGTCCATGCCGACCCCGACCACCACCAGGTCGCACGGAAGTATCTCGGCGCCGACTTCGACCGCTTCCACCTTTCCCCGCCCGACGAGCCGATCGACACCTGATCCCAGCCGGAACGACACGCCCTTACCCTCATAGTACGAACGCATCCAACGTGAAAGATCCGGGGGCAGAATCCGGGCCCACACCCGGTCCCGGGTCTCGATGACCGTGGACGCCACGTCGTGCGCCGTCAACGAAGCCGCGAGTTCCATACCCACGAATCCGGCCCCTACGAGCACGGAGCGAGACCCCGCCACGGCGGCATCGCGAATGGCCTCGGAGTCATCCACGGTTCGAAGCGTGAAGACCCCCTCGAGATCGCGTCCCGGAAGATCGATCTGTCGGGCTCGTCCGCCGGTGGCGATGAGGATGCGTGGGGCCCGGAACACGTTGCCCCGCGCGGTGGTGACAGACATGGCCGCGGGATCCAGCACCAGCGCCTTCTGCCTGGTGATGAGTTCGACGCGTTCCTGCTGTGCGAACCAGCCTTCGGGCTTCACGTAGAGCAACGAGCGCGGCACGTCAGGGTATTGCAGGAACTCCTTCGAGAGCGGCGGACGCTGATAGGGTGGCTCGGATTCCTCGGTGATCAGGCCGATCGTGGCCGTCGGGTCCACTTCACGGATGCCGTCCACGGCGGCTGCGGCAGCCAGTCCCCCACCGACGATCAGAAAGTCGAAGACACCAGGTCCCGGCATCGTCAGCTCCAGGCGCGGTCCACGAGTTCGACCGGGTGAACCACGGGCGTATGATCCCCGGAGCGCGACAGGCCTGCGCCCAGGTACATGATGCAGCCGGGGTTGCCCGTGGCGATCCAGTCGAACCCGCCGCGCTGAACTTCGGCGAGCTTCGGGGCGCGAACTCGTGCCGCCAGGTCCGGGTGTTCGAAGTTGTACATGCCTGCGCCGCCACAACATCGATCTGAAGAAGGCAGCGCTTCGACCTCGAGTCCCGGCAGGGCACGGAGCACGTCGAGGGGTTCCTGCCTGACGCCCTGTCCGTGGTGCAGGTGGCACGGGGCATCGTAGCCCACCCGCCCCTCGAGCATCGGCGAGTCCCCGGGGGCCATGCGCGACGGACCCCCTTGGCTCAACTCGGCGGCAAGGATCTCTGTGACGTCACGGACCCTGTCGGAAAGCGCTTCGGCACGTTCCCGCCACTGCGGTTCGTCCGCGAACCACGCCGGGTAGTCCCTGAGCCCGGCCCCGCAACCTGCCGAGTCCGTGATGATCCAGTCGCAATCCGTGCGCTCGAACGCCTCGATATTTCGCCGGGCCTGCTCCCGGGCCTCGTCGAGAAGCCCCGCGTGCGCGTGCAGAGCTCCACAGCAAACCTGTTCGGGGGCCTCGACCTCACGATGGCCGATCGCGGCCAGCGTGCGCCTCGTCGCGGTGTGGACGTGGGAGAAGAGACCGTCCATAACGCAGCCCGTCAGAAGAGCGTACGTGGCGACATCGCTCTTGGTTGCTCGTCCACCGTCAACCGCCGTTGTCGCCTCCGCCGCGCCCGGAGCGTGTCCGAATACGGGCCGCGTCGCCGCGAGCAGACGGAGGGCCTGTCCGGCCTTGCCGGGAAGAAGCCGGCCGAGGGCACTCGCGACGCCCATGGATCGAAGGAGCCGGGCCGCGGCATACGTGAACTTCGTGGCGTCCGGGTTCGTAAGGGCGGCCAGGAACCACCGTGTCCGGCGTCGTGCCATCGGGCGAGCCGGTATCCGCGCCCGGGCCCGCTCCAGGAGGTGTCCGTATGGGACCCCGGCCGGGCAGACGGACTCACATGCCCTGCATCCCAGGCAGCGGCCGAGGTGAACCGAGAACGCCCCGGCCGGGTCTACCCGCCCGTCAGCCTCGGCCCGCATCAGATACAGACGTCCCCGCGGCGAGTCGTTCTCCTCCCGGAGGATATCCCAGGTAGGGCAAACCGGGACGCAGAAACCACAATGCACGCATGCGGAGAGCAACTCGTCCGTGATGTTGGATTGCAGCGCGGATTCAACCGGGCTTGCGTCGACGACGGCGCTCTCAGGCACGGCTATTCGACCGGCGAAGGCGGTACGGGGTCGGAGGACGAGTGATCGTGAATGATCTTCCACCCGCCGCTGGTGTGCCGAAGGACAAGAGTGAAGGGGCCCGAACTCGTGACCGTATCGCCCCGGTAGAGGATCCATCGTGCGGTGGCGATCGCGTCGATCGCGGCCAGGCGCCGCACCCTCACGTCCTCGAACCGGAGACTGTCGCGCGTGGCCCCGGGTTCGAACAGCGGCGCATACCGGGCCCGGATTGATTCGTATCCGCTCAACAGGCCCGTGCTGCCGATGTACGTCGTGTTAGCGGACTCCACGTAGTCGTCCATGAAGCCGGCGAGTTCACCTCGGTTCCATGCCCCCGCCGATTCCTCGAGCATTCTGATCACCGATCCCTGGACGTCTGCGTCCCCTTCGTCCTCGATTTCGATCGTGCATGCGGCTACGGACAACACTGCCAGCCAGAGCGCCGCGACCTTCAATGGCGTTGACCCGATCATGGTGACTCCTCCACCAGGTGCGCTTCGAAGTGAGCCACCGATCGGCTCACGGCCTCATCCAGCCTCGGATTGGTCCCGGGGAACGGGTGTGAAGCGTCCATGGTGTGGCCTGCTCCATCGATGATAGCGAGTTCGGCGGTCACCGCGGCAGCGTGCAGCGAATACGCTTCGGCCACGGGGACGGCTTCGTCTGCCGTTCCGTGCACGATGAGAAGGGCGGGGCCCAGACGGCAGGCAGCCGCTTCCATGTCCAGAGCGCCGCGGTTGGCGCGCAGATCATCGAGGACATCCCGATGAAGCGGCAGGCGCTGGCCCGTGCGCGCGTTCAGGACCTGCATCACGTCGCCTTCTCCGAGTGACTCTGCGAACCAGGCTTCGTACCGGAACACCGAGCCGATACCGGCCCACGTCACCACAGCCCGCACCTCCGGGCGCACGGCGCCGACCAGGATCGCCGCGGCGGCGCCCCGGCTGTGTCCGAGCACACCCACCGAGTCCGGCGGGTCAAGACGGGCCTCCCCGAGCTGGCCCGCCCGGACGCCATCCAGGATCACCTCGAGGTCGGCCACCTCACGCGAGAACGTGTTGTGGGCGAAACCCTCGAGGTCCGTGAAGTTCTCCAGGTCGGGACCGATGCCCGAGCCGGAGAAGTTGAACGACACCACGGTGGCGCCGGCGCGAATCGCGAGGTTCTCGGCGAGGTAGGGGAAGAAACCCCAGTCCTTGAATCCCTTGAAGCCGTGGCAAACGACGATCAGACGCTTGTTCCGCCCGCCCTGAAGGGATGGGGCGTCTCTCGGAACACGGATGTCGCCACGAAGGAGACCCGCGGCCGCGGGGACCTCGAACGGAACGCTGAGGAGTAGTGGCGCCGGCAGGTCCTCAGGCGACATGGTCGGCAACGTTGATTCCGTATCGGGCGGGGTCCGAGGACCGCGCGATCGTGCGCCGATACTGCCCGGTCTCCGGGTCCCGCTCCGTGAGGTCACGGATCGGTCCGTCGCCCACTCGCTCGCCGCCCGCCGTAGCTATGATCCGGACCAGGGGGCGGTTCAGCGCCTTCGGATTCGGATTCGGCGCCACCACGACACCCATCTCGCCGGTGTCGAGGATCACGAGTGTTGCGACCGGGAAGATGCCCATCATGTTGACGAAGG
>Ga0272442_10004259_pt1 | contig 19677 bp, 13 predicted proteins | sample SSMForm2O_FD_200262 | JGI IMG/M metagenome (GOLD analysis project Ga0272442, IMG submission 200262) | Marine sediment archaeal communities from Little Sippewissett salt marsh, Falmouth, MA, United States - SSM-Form-2O | ecosystem: Environmental > Aquatic > Marine > Wetlands > Sediment ... | reverse complement strand
GCGCAGTTCCTCCGGGGTGCCGATGGCCTCTGCGATCTCCGACAGGTCGTGTGAGTAGCACAATGCCACAGGCCCAAGACCAGCCAAATTCCGCCACAATCCCTGGGACGATTGCTCAGCGGGGAGGCGGTTGACGGTTGGGGGGTGGTGGGGGGTAGAATGGGGTTTGTGCTTTGGCGGGAGAAGGCATGAGCGGCGGGAAGACATTTCGCGGTTTTCAGCGGCGAGGCGGGGTGCCGCGCAGGGGCTTCACACTCATTGAACTGCTGGTGGTGATCTCGGTCGTCGTGTTGCTGATGGCGTTGATGTTGCCGGCGCTGTCGCGGGCGCGGAAGCAGGCGCAGGCGGTAGTGTGTCAATCCCGACTGCGTCAGTGGGGTCTGCTGTTCAAGGTGTACACCGACACCAACGAAGGCCGTTGGTTCATGAAGCACATCCAGAGCGAGGGACGAACGGGGCCGAACAACTGGCTGGGCCTGGTCGCTCCCTTCCTGCGCGGCAACATACCGCTCGCCGCCTGCCCGACGGCGACGAAGTATACACCGGATGAAGATGCGGTGACGGCATTCACGGCGTGGTGGCCCGCGGGAAAGGACGTCGCCGTCAATCAAACGGGCGAGCTTCTCTATGGCCCTGTCAGCTACGGTTTCAACCGCTTCATCTCGTGGAGTGATAATGAAGACCCTCGGACGCCCTCTTCTCGAAAGTACAGTTGGGGTCTTTCTGACGTTCGAGGGGCTGCGCGGGTTCCAGTTCTTTGTGATTGTCTCCGCGCCAACGCTGGAGCATCATCCAGTCAGGGACCACCGCCCCGAGATGCCTGGCCGTTCTACTTCCACCAACCTATGTGCATCAACCGCCATAACGGTGGGATTAACATGCTGTTCATGGACTGGTCCGCGCGGAAAGTGGGGCTGAAAGAGCTCTGGACGCTCAAATGGTATCCCGGGTACGACACCGCCGGGCCCTGGACCATAGCCGGCGGCGTTCTGGCTGAGGATTGGCCCGAATGGATGCGCGGGTTCAAGGATTATTGAATTGCGGATTCGTGGCCGGGGGGCAGCGTGAGAAGCATGGAGAAGCGTGCGTTTACGTTGATTGAGTTGTTGGTGGTGGTTTCGGTCATTGCGCTGCTGATGGCGTTGTTGCTGCCGGCGTTGCATGGGGCGCGGCGTCAGGGGAAGTTGGTGGTTTGCCAGGCGCGGCTTCATCAGTGGGCGGTGATGATTCACCAGTATACCAGCGACCATGATGGGTGGCTGTTCTATCCTTTGGGGACGCCTCAGAACGATGGGGAGTGGTATCGGGCGCTGGAGCCGTACTACGAGCAGGCGCACTCCGATCGGCTGGAGATGTTGTACTGCCCGGCCAAGAAGTTCATTCCGGGGGAGGGGTGGGTCAAGAACGCGGGCTACGGGATCAATGCCTGGGTCTACGATTTCAGTCGTCCCTTTCCCCCTGATGGCAAGACTCATCCGAACCTCCCACTATACTGGCGGCACGTGGACAAGGCCAAGAGCCCAAGCACCGTACCGGTGTTGTTGGATTTCCGCTGGATGTACGGGGGGGGCGGGATTCCGCAACCGACGAACGAGCCACCAGCGTTCGACGGCGAAAACTGCGGTGGCTGGATGTCGGACTTCTGCGATGCGCGGCACGGTAGTGCATCGAATGGTTTTTTCATGGACTGGTCGGTGCGTAAGGTGGGGTTGAAGGAGTTGTGGACGTTGAAATGGCATCGGAAGTACAACACGGCCGGGCCGTGGACGAAGCGAGGCGGTGCGTTGCCCGAGGACTGGCCGCGATGGATGAGGAAGTTCAAGGACTACTGACGTCGGGGCGACGACTGTCTGGAATAGTACGAGGAGGCAGAACATGAACAAGAACGCGGCGCGATCTGTGTCGATCACGCTCTTTGCGGTCTGGGCGGCAGCGGTGGTGATGAGCAGCGGAGCGAGCGCGTCGGCACAGGGGTTCGTGGAGGACTTCGAGGCTTACACGGCGGGAACCAATATAGACGGGCAGGGGGCTTGGAGGGATTCTCGCGTCAGTCCGATGGCGGGCGCATGGGTCTGCGATGCGCTGGCCCATAGTGGATCGCATTCGATCGAGATTGCCGCGGGCGCTGACGTGATGCGTGGGTGCGACCTCGTCGGTGGGAAGTGGCTGGTCACAGCCATGCAATACATCCGGTCGGACAGCACCGGCTATAGCTTCTTCTCGCTATCTGAGATCTGCACGGAGAGGGTTTCACAGAACGAGGTTAGCCTGATGCGGTTCAATCTGTCGGGGCGGTCCGTCGTCACGTGGGGAGCTGCCACGGGCGTTGCCTCGATCGTTTTCGATCGGTGGACGGAGCTCAAGTATGTTGTCGACCTGGATGAGAACACTTTGGAGATGTACTACGACGGGGTCCTGATCCATACTCAGGTCTGGGACGAGAACGGGCTGGGGGGTCTGTGCGGCATCAACCTTTATGGCACCGATGGGTCGTCGGTGTACTATGATGACATTGCGGTCCAGGCTTACGTTGAGGCCTTGGGGGTCGCCAGTGGTCCGCGTCCGCTGGACGATGCGAATGATGTTCCCTGCGACGTCGCTCTGGATTGGACGCCCGGGGCGTTCGCTGCTGGTCACGATGTGTACCTGGGCACTGAGTTCGAGGCGGTGAGTGCGGCCGACCGGGTCCATCCGATGGACGTGCTGGTCAGCCAGGGGCAGGCGTCGGCCCAGTTCGATCCTGCGGGGCTGCTGGCGTTTGGGCAGACGTACTATTGGCGTATCGATGAGGTGAACGGTCCGCCGGACAACACGATCTTCAAGGGGCCGGTGTGGCGTTTTACAACGGAGCCCTATGCGTATCCGGTCGAGCGGATCGCGGTGACGAGCAACAGCACGTGGGGCGAAGGCGAGGGGCCGGAGAATACGATCAACGGCTCCGGGCTCAACGCTGATGACGAGCATTCTGTGCAAGCGAGTGATATGTGGCTGGGCGAGGCCAGCGGCGCGGATGCGGTCTTCATTGAATATGCCTTCGACCGAGTTTACAAGATGCATGAGATGTGGGTATGGAACTACAACATCCAGTTCGAGCCTGTTCTGGGTTTTGGGCTCAGGGATGTCAGCGTCGAATACTCGGAGAACGGCATGGACTGGGCGGCTCTGGGGGACGTTGAGCTGGCTCAAGCCCCAGCGACGCCGAGTTATGTTGCGAATACGACCGTTGCGTTCGGCGGCGTGGCGGCCGGGTATGTGCGGCTGACCGTGGACAGCGGGTGGGGTACGCTGGGCCGGTTTGGCCTGAGCGAGGTTCGGTTCCTGTATATACCGGTGCACGCGCGCGAACCACAACCGGCTGACGACGAGACTGGTGTGGCTGTGGCGCCGGTTCCGGGGTGGCGAGCGGGTCGTGAGGCTGATCTGCACGAGGTGTACCTGAGCGTCGACGAGGCGGCGGTGGCCGACGGCAGCGCGCTGCTCGGTGTGGTGGATGAGGCCAGCTGTGCCCCCGGCGTGCTGGAGTTCTCCCAGACCTACTTCTGGAAGGTGAACGAAGTGAATGAGGCCGAGGCGATCAGCGTCTGGGAGGGGGACATCTGGAGTTTCACGACGGCGGAGTTCGGCATCATCGACGACTTCGAGCGATACAATGATGAGGACAACCTCATCTTCGAGACCTGGGTCGACGGCTGGACGAACAAGACGGGATCGCAGGTGGGGTATACCGATGCGCCGTTCGTCGAACGGTCGATGGTCCACGGGGGGCGGCAGTCGATGCCTCTGCACTACGACAACCGTGCGGCTCCATTCTACTCCGAGACGGGGCGGGACTTCGGCTCGGTCGACTGGACGGCCAGCGGCGCCGACACCCTGCGGCTATTCGTCCGCGGCCAAGCGCCCAGCTTCTACGAGCATTCAGACGGAACGATCCTAATGAATGGTTTCGGCCGTCAGTTTGGGGGCGGGTGGGACGAGGACAAGGACGAACTGCGCTTCGCCTACAAGGAACTGACCGGCGACGGGGCTATCGCGGTTCGGGTCGATGACGTTGCGCACACCGCTGACGCGGCGCTGGCCGGTGTGATGATCCGTGAGGATCTTGACGACTCCGGCCGGCAGGCGACAGTCGCCGTGCAAGCGAATGGAGCTGTCATATTCCGATATCGCGCGATGGCGGATGGCGGCAGTGAGGGCATTATGGAGAGGGGTTTGGCGATGCCGCATTGGGTGCGGCTGAGCCGGAAGGGTGACACCTTCACGGCCGAGCGAAGCGGAGACGGCGTGCATTGGGTAAGCATCGGCGACGACGCGGCCGGCTCGTCGGTGGAGATTCGGATGGCCGACAATGTGATGATCGGTCTGGTGGCAACGAGCTTCAATGCCGGCGTCGCGACGAGTGTCGAGTTCTCGGGTCTGGCTACTGCCGGCACTGTCACAGGCGATTGGCGGACGGCCGGGGTGGGCTTGGCTCAGGTGCCTGGGAATGCGATGGAGCCGGTCTACGTAGCCGTCGAGGACAGTGCGGGTAAGGTGGCCGTCGTGGCGCATCCCGATCCGAGTGTGGCAGGCCGGGCGACCTGGCAAGAGTGGTGCATTGCGCTGAGCGCATTCGGCGGCGTCGATATGGCGACTGTCGCGAAGCTGTCCATTGGTGTGGGCGACCGGGTCGATCCGACAGCAGGGGGCACGGGTTTGATTTTCATCGACGATGTGAGTATCGGGCGGCCAAGCTCAAGCGAATCAGGCAACGGGCCCGAGCCGCCTGGGTAGAATGGGGTTCGTGCTTTGATGGGAGAAGGCATGAGCGGCGGGAAGACATTTCGCGGTTTTCAGCGTCGAGCCGGGGTGCCGCGCAGGGGCTTCACACTCATCGAACTGCTGGTGGTGATTTCCATCGTGGTGATGCTGATGGCGTTGCTGCTGCCGTCCTTGTCGCGGGCGCGGAAGCAGGCGCGGGCCGTGGTCTGCCAGAACACCTGCCGGCAATGGGGGATCATGTTTACCGTGTATGCCGCCGAACACGACGGTCACCTGATGTTCACGCCATATATCTGGCATATGGGTCCGGAGATCTATATCTATAGTGACGAGTTGGGAAAGGCATCGTTCCTGTGCCCGGAAGCCGGCAAAAACAACGCGGGCCCGGCTCCGGACGTGAGGCCCGCCAGAACCAGGCGTGACGGGGGCAGTGGCCGCGGCGGGAAGTTCACGGCATGGTGGAACTACCTTTACGACGACGGTTCCCCGCCTCTCCTGAGGCTCTTCAGTTGCAGCTACGGCACGAATGGATGGATTGGCGATCCGACCCCCGAGAAACACTATGCCACGGGTGTCAGCGAGGCCGAAGCGGACGCCTTCCGCGCCTATGCCCAAAAACGCTGGACAAGGGCGACGCTGAGAAGTCCCAGCCAGATCCCTGTTCTGTTCGACTGCGCCCTCACGGGCGCAACCCCTTGGGACACCGACGAACCTCCCGCTTATGAGGAAGACTTCACCACCGTCTCAGGCTCCAGCGATTACTGGGAGCCTATCCACAACACGACCCGATTCGCCTGCTTCGATCGACATGGCCGCGGTACGGTAAACGTGGCCTTTCTGGATGGTTCCGCCCGCAAGGTCGGCCTCAAGGAACTCTGGACGCTCAAATGGTACACGCAATGCAGCACGCGGGGCCCCTGGACCAGGGCCGGCGGCGCGCTGCCCGAAGACTGGCCCGAATGGATGCGACAGTTCAAGGACTACTGACAAATGCCCGGCCAAGCCAATAACCCGGTCGCCTCCCGCCCCCGCCCCTTCACCCTCATCGAACTCCTCATCGTCAATCGCTTCCCTGTGTTCAAAACCCCATTTCACAGACACGAGGAGGCGCTCCCCCCTCAAACGGGGGATCGTGCCCCAACAACAGGATTGCGTGAAGCATGTAAATGTGATACAAAGACGTGGGGAGTGTGCCGATCTTCTGGTTCTAGGCAGTGCAGTGCGACCCGCATCTGCATGAGCGGGTCGCCGGTCGGAGGCCCTGACGCCATGCGTTGTGCCGGGCACATAGCCGAAACGGGAAGGGGCGCAGCAGGCCTTATGTTCCAGCGGGTACTGTCTGTCAAGACGCATAGCGAGCATTTCATCATGTCGGAAGAGAGCTGAGAGCCCCGGTTCCATCGTCAGGTCATACGTGCAGGCAAAATGTGGAGTAGACACAGATGACTCGGAACGTCGCGGGTGATGGCGCGACGCAGTGGCCACATGGAGGAACCGTGCCTTGGGACGTAGCCAGGGCACGCCCAAATTAATCTTCGTTGCGGGAGGACCATGATGTCAAAGAACATGTTGTATCTGTTTCTTTGCTTGGCCGGCCAAGCGGCCGCTAGTCTCAGCAACGATCCGGCATTGGTCATCTACTACTCCTACGACGAGTTCGGCCAGATCGTCCCCGACCAGTCGGGCAAGGGTAACAACGCAACGGTGGTAGGCAGTGTGACCTTCGAAGAGGACGGCTATCACCACGGCGCCGCCAGGTTTGCCACCGGCAGCTATCTTGATCTGAGCGGCTCCGAAATCCCGCCGCAGGACATCCCCACCACCGGTATCGGTCTGATCGCCTGGGTCAAGTGTCAGAACACCGGCGGACACCACGCCATTTTCAACGCCCGCGCCGGCGATTCCACTTGGCTGGTGCACCCGGAACTGCGAAGCGAGGGCAACTTCCGCTGGCTGCTCCGGTCGGCTGGCGCGAACACGATCTTCGACATCCGCGCCGGCTCGGTGACATGGAACGAATGGCTCCATTTCGCTGGCGTCTACGACCAAGCGACCGGTCGGGCTGCCCTGTATATCAACGGCGTGGTCGAGAACGAGCGGATCATCTCGAACCCACCGCAGATCGCTGGCGATTGGGATATGGGCGCGCGCGTCGGCTACAATATTGACAATGCCCGACCGTTCACAGGGCTGATGGACGACTTCTGTGTCTTCACCCGGGCCTTGACGTACGCCGAGATTTGCCAGGCCATGCTGGGAGTAGAGGACTATTCACAGGCCTCGAATCCCCATCCGACTGATCGCTCTATCACGGATGTGGCGGATGCTTCTGTTTTAAGCTGGACCGCTGGAGACGATGCGATCCGACACGATGTGTACTTCGGGACCAATCACGACATGATCGAACAGGCCGACAGCCGCGACGTGAGAGGAGTCTACCGCGGTCGTCAGACCGCCACGGCATATCACGTGCCTGATGAGCTTGCCCTGGGTCAAAGGTATTACTGGCGGATCGATGAGCTGGACGAGTTCAGCCAGATTCATAGAGGCATCGTCTGGAGCTTCTCCGTGGCCAACTACTTGGTCGTGGAGGGATTTGAATCCTATGACGAGTTCTGCAATCAGATCTTCTTCTCGTGGTTGGACGGGGTCGGCCACACGGGATCGGCCGAATGTGGGCAGGCGCCGTTTGGAGGCAACGCCTCGTCTTCGACGGTTGAGCTAGGTACCATGTCAGATGTAGGGCCTAGGATCGCACACTCAGGAATGCAGTCGATGCGGTTGACGTACGACAACGCGATGTGGCCATATTATGCGCAGACCGAGCGAGCGTTCAGTCCGGCTCAGGACTGGACACGGTACGACGTCAATACCGTGACCGTCTACCTGCGAGGCAATCCGAAGAATGGGCCGGACACGCTGTACGTGGAGATAGAAGACGCTACCCAGCACAGGAAGCTGGTCAGCCACCCTGATCTACAGGCGGTTGTCAAGGGCTATTGGAAGCGGTGGGACATCCCCCTCAGCGAGTTTGCGGCGGCTGGCGTAAACCTGAGAAGCATCAAGGAAATGCGGATGGGGATTGGGGATCGGACGGCGCTGAGAGTGGGAGACCAAGGGACGGTGCATATCGACGACATCCGTCTGTCGGAAGGCGGGGGTACACCGGGGCTCGTGGCCCACTGGGAGTTTGAAGAGGGCCCGGGCGGCATGGCGCCGGATTCGGCAGGATCGAACGATGGGACAGTGATAGGAGCGACCTGGGGTACCGGGCAGAGGGGTCAAGCCCTATGGTTTGATGGGCGCAACGATTACGTTGATTGCGGAGCAGACGAGGCTCTGGCGCCGGAACTGATGACGTTGACCTTCTGGGTGTTCGCCGAGGAGTCCTTCCGGTATCAATACCTCCTGGGCAAGGCAGCCGACCTGTCTCCCAATCAGGACTACGCGTTTAGCACCGATGGCGAACAGAAAATAGAGTTCTCATTCGGCGAAAGTGTCTTTCAGTCAGTGGCTGTAAAGTCTGTGGATGCATTGCCCGTTGGAGAGTGGGTTCATATAGGCGCAACGCGCGATGGGGCCACAGCCTCACTGTATCTGAACGGCCAACTTGAAAACTCGCAAGCGTACGCATTCCCGGTGACGAACAAGGGGCAGGGGTTGCGGATCGGTTCCATAGGAACAACGGACGGCTGGTCCGGGTTCTCTGAGGGCGGCATGGACGAGGTCCGGATTTACGAACAGGCGTTGTCACCAGAGGAAATGGAGCAGATTGCTGAAGGCCAGATATAGGTGAAGAGCAACCGGGTCAGGCGTCCGTCGACATTGACAAGCCCATCTACGACCTGCCCTCACGCCGCGCGGAGGCGTGGAGAATGAAGAAGAAGGCATTCACACTGATAGAACTCCTGGTGGTGATCTCCATCATCACCCTCCTCATGGCCCTCCTCTTCCCCGCCCTCTCCCGAGCGCGCAAACAGGCGCGGGCCGTCGGTTGCCAGTCCAACTTGAAGCAATGGGGTCTGCACTTTGCGACATACGCCAACGGAAACGACGGACACCTTCCGGATTGGTGGCTTTTGGGCAGTTCCCCCGACGATACTGGAAACGAGATACGTGCCCCCAGGCCGAACGGCTCCTGGCTTTGGTGGGGCTATTTCTATGCGGCCGATCCGCTGGCGCACACCACAACCCAGAAGATGCGTCTGTGTCCGATGGCCCGTACGCCGGCGACCGACGTGGTGGACTTCAAGACCGATTACATCGGGGGTACCTTTCTGGCCTGGGGGCGATTCTACGGCGAAAAGAGTGGAGACAGATTGGGCCTGATCCCGGACAGCTATAGCAGCTATGGTCTGAATGCGTGGCATTTGACAGCAGCTGACAGCGTGAAGTTCTTCCCTGAGGAAGTATTGCGGACGACCGACATTCGCGGTGCAGGCCATATACCCCTCATGCTCGACAGTGCGCTTGAATCTACCGGTCCGATCACCGACGAATCTCCGCCTCCGCACGACGCGGTGCCTATTGCTAGTCGTGACACACACCAGCACTCGTGCATCAACCGCCATGACGGCGGGGTCAACTCGCTGTTTTTGGATTGGTCGGTGCGGCGGGTGGGGCTCAAGGAGCTCTGGACGCTCAAGTGGCATCGGCAGTTTGACACGACCGGGCCGTGGACGAAAGCCGGGGGCGTCCTGCCAGGGGATTGGCCGGGGTGGATGCGGGGGTTCAGGGATTATTGACGCTTGGGGATTCGGGGCGCGGTGTCACAGGGCCATCTGGCGAGGAATGAGGGGTGCGCCCGGTTCGTGACGAGATCCCTCCACTGCGGCTCGCTGTCGCGAGCCTCCGGTCGGGATGACAACGGGGAGTGTGGCTGCGCTTGGGATGAGGGCGGTGTGTGTGTGACGGCCTCAGGTGCGGTGGGGGCGGCGTGGGGTAGGGAGGATGTGCGAACATGCGGGGCTGGTTTGAGTAGAATTGTGTGATACGGCTCAGCAGAGCCTGGTGCGCGACGGCATGTGGGACCGAAGCGAATCAAAGTAGGATCGTCTGAGGGTCAGTTTGCGACAGTGCGTGGTTTGGCGAATCTGGAAGGGAAGAAGATACCATGGCGAAATCGCTGGTAACCGAAGGAAGTGCGGGCACGAATGGCGAGCTATCTGCGGATACCCGGCCCGATCCGTTCAAGACGATCGTTTTGAACGCGGTTTATGAGAAGGCTACGGACATCCACATCAACAAGATCGACGAGGGGGTGCTGGTTATGTATCGCGTGGACGGCATGATCCACGAGAAGCGTCTTCTTTCGGACGCGGCGGGGCGGCAGCTGATCAACCAGATCAAGACGGCGGCGAACATGGACGCGATGAAGTCGTTTGTGCCCCAGGAGGGTCAGATCAAGTGGCCTGATGACGAGATCCGGCGGGATATTCGTGTTACGGTGGTGCCGGTCGGTCACGACACGGAATCGGCGCACCTGCGGATGCTGAGTTTTCCGAAGGCCTGGGAGATATCGAGTCTGGGCTTTTGCGAGGACGATTTGCAGGACGTTTCCAGTACGATCGATTCAATGGGCGGGCTCATCCTGATTTCCGGTGTCACGGGTTCGGGGAAGACGACGACGATGTACTCGCTGGCTTCGATGCTGGATTTGCGTGAGAATATCGCGTACTCGATCGAGGATCCGGTGGAATTTCGTTTGTCCTACGCTCAGCAGCTCGAGGTGGATGAGCGGCACGGCCTGACGATGTACGAAGGGTTGCAGACGATCCTGCGGACGGACCCTGACCTGGTGATGGTGGGTGAGATCCGTGACCGTGATTCGGCGGTGGTGGCGTCGCGGGCGGCGCTTTCGGGACGGCTGGTTCTGGCGACGATTCATGCGAAGGATGCGGCGGGGACGGTCGATGCGCTGCACTATCTTGGGGTGCCTTATTACATCATCGGCGGGTCTCTCAAGCTGGTCGTTTCGCAGACTCTGGTGCGGAAGCTGTGCCCATCGTGTGCTGACGCCCGCTCGGCCAGCGAGGAAGAGAGGGAGCTTTTCGAGCGGTTTGGGGTAGACGTGCCTGATAAGATCTTCAGGGCTAGAGGCTGCCGGAGCTGTGGCATGTACGGTTATCAGGGTCGGATGGCGATATTCGAGGTCGCCAAGGTCGGGGCTGATGCGGCTCATCTGATAGCGGACGGTGTGCATCAGAAGCAGCTGAGGGATCACTTTCGGCAGGGCAAGACAGGCCCCATGCTCGCCGATGGTCTTAGGAAGGTGGCCCAGGGGCTAACCTCGATGGACGAGTTGTACCGGGTGTGCGATTTCAAACCTGTCGCGCATTCGTTGGTCTGACGTTCGCGCTGGTCGTGGGCCTACGGGGCCCTGGTGATCTCGATGGCTACCGGGTCGCTGCGGACCTCGATGCCTTCGAAGATGAAGGCGACGCGAATCTCGTGGCGGCCTGGACCGAGGGGCAGTTGCGTGTGGCCGGGAAGGGTCAGGGTCAGGTCGGTGAACTCGGCGGCCGGGGCGAGGGGTCGGACTTTGGCGGCGGCGGTGTCGGGCCGGGGCCAGCGGTACCAGCGGCCATCTATCGCGATGCGGTCTGGGCGGATGGGTTCGGCGGCATCGAACGCGAAGAGGCGGGTGCCCTGGTTGCGAAGGTCGATCTTGAAGGTGATGGCTTCGCCCGGGTTCCAGAGGCGCTTGGTGGGGCGGAGCCGGCATTGGAGTCCCTCGGCTTCGGGGCCCCATGTCGGTCCGGTTCGGGCCGGGGGTTCGGCTCGGACGAACGGGGTCTGCACATCCTGGGCGCAGCCGACGGCGAGCAGAGCGAACAGGGCGAGGGCCAGTCGAGCGGTGTTTCCCAGTTCTTTCATAGGCATCCCTCTGACGACTGATTTGAGCGGGTCGATATCCGACGATTATACGCCCAGGAGGCGGGCAGGCCAGTCCCTATCCGGCGAGGCCGGGGGATTACTGCTGGCGGTGGGGTGGCTCAAGGGTGTTTTGGGGCGATGGAGACGATGCGGGCACGCCTTTTGCTGGACTCTTCCACGGATTATCCACTAAGAACCTAGCCGATAGCGCGGGTCCGGGCAAATCGGCATAGACCTGCGAGAAACTCGGATATTGAGGGCGTCGATCGGCGGGCGTTGGTCGTGTCCTGGAGGGGGGGCTCTATAACATACTTCTGAGAAGGATGTTATGGCGTGGCCTGGAAATCTGCTCTTTGCAGAGGGGCGAGCGATCTTCGTGTTAGGTCGTTCGGTTGCGAATCGCAAGGGGCGTCCAAGACCGGCGGGTGACGGGCTTGCGGACTTTTCAACATCTTATCCACAATTCTCTGCGGCCTCGCTGGTGGTGGTTAGGGCACTAGGAATCTGCGTGTGAGCCGCGTCGGATCGGGCGGGTGAGGCGGTGGTATTTCCGCAAAAAGATGTCCAGCGTGCCCGATAATCGCGGGCCTGGCGGCGGGTCCGGCGTGGCGGCCAACGAACCTGCGGGTGGTGGGGCAATTCCCTTGACAATGGGTCGGGAATTGGATATACTGATTCTTGTAGATCGCCCCGGGAGGCGGTCGATTCTACATGGGGGGTGTTCAATGCATTTCTTTTTGGACACTCATTTGACGTTGGCTCTTGTGATTTGGTGACTTGACGATCATGCCTTTGGGGGTGTTGGTGCAAGTCATTCGGACCGCGGGGGATAACGGCGTGCGACCTTCGGCGGCCCGATCGGCCGTGGAGATTGTGGAGTTGTGCTGGCAGTAATTGCGATGCCAGAGATGGAGAGACGGTGAGACTATCATTAATCGTGACTGGTGTTTTGACAAGTCCAACGAACCTACAACGACCCTCGCTCGATATCGAGCTTTCACTTCAAGGTGGGACCGGGCTGAGCTTCCACAGCTTCGCCGACACACTGGGCAGTCTTGTTTTAGCCCGCAAGCGCTGCAGTTATCATTGATCTGAAGTCCCCCCTACCTTGGAAGGACGGGCCGGAGTGCATGAGGCACTTCGGCCCCGATTTTGCGCCCGCCTGACAGATTGCCCATGAAGACGATTGCGGTCTTCGGTGAACCGGCACATCTGGGTATCCCCGATGAGGTTTCCGGTGGGAAGGAGTTGTGGCCTGACGGGGGAGCATTTCGTATCCTGGTGGATTGGATCTCGGGGTCTCTTGTGGAGGCGCGGAGCCTAAGGAGATTTCTGTCGGCGCGTGAATCGGATCGCCTCCGTGTTGTCGCCGTTGGGAGAGAAGGACGATGACGACACCCTGCAAATCGTGGTGGCGCAATTGCGCGCTGGAAGCGGATGGCGATATTGTGGCCATCGACGCGATGGAGGATGGGCTGGCTCCTCTGGGTGCGGAAGTGACGAAGATCCGCGAGTTGATTTCGACGCTCGAACTGTGCCATCACAAGGCGGACCGCTGGGTCGACAATATCATCGAAGCCATCGGCGCCGGGGAGACGACGAAGGGGCTGGGTTCACGGAAGCCTGGGCAGTCACATCCTGCTGAGACGGTTTGGCAGAACGCGTGTGCGGCGCTGTCGGCTTGGTGTGCGGGATGTCCGAGCGGATCGGTTGACCTGACGATCGGTTCGATTGCGTCATCCGAGATGCTGGCTTGTCTGGGGTCACGGTCGCCTTTGAAGGAGTGGCAGGTTCATCGGGTGATTGAGAGGGTACGCAGCCTGATTCATTGGCCGCAGTCGGACGGTGACCCGACGGCGCAATACGCATGGCTTCTGTTGAGTGCGGGGGAATATGAGTGTGATTACCTGAGCGCGTGTCCCGAACAGTACAAGGAGCACGAGGGGTACTGGCTCGCGACGGTGCGGACGATCATGCACGATACGAACGACGGGGCGGCGGCGGACCTTCCGCTGGGTCTGGCGATCGATATGCTCTGGCCCTGCCACCGAACGTTCGTGGAGAACCTGCGCGTCGTTCTGGAGGCTATCGGAGGGAAGCTGGATGCGGCACGGCCGTTTGCGGCGTGCGCCCGGAACATGTCAACGACTGCCAATCGCGAGCGGATGGAGGTGGTCTGCAAGGTGCTGAGGGTCTTCTGCGGTCTCGGGGAAGCGGGAGGAGAGGCGGACGCGGAGATGCTGGCTGTGTTTGGGGAGCCAACGGAGACGAAGCGCTGGCTGGCGGCATCGCTGGATAAGACGATCCGGATGCAACTGGACCCGCCGGCCGAATTGCAGGCGCTGTCTGCCATGGAAGGACCTGCGTGGATACGGCAGTAGGGCTGCGGTGTTGTAATCGATTGATGTGGAGTGTTGGACAGTGAAGATAGAGCGATGTGCGTTGGCGGTTCTTTTGGCGCTTGGTACGTTGGCGCCATCTGTGGTGTGGGGAGGCAGCGCGAAGCGGTACGAGGCGAGTTGGGAGTCGCTGGATGGGCGGGCGACGCCGGGGTGGTTCACGGAGGCGAAGTTCGGGGTGTTTATCTGCTGGGGTTTGTATTCGGTGCCGGCGTGGAGTCCGAAGGGCAAGTACGCAGAGTGGTATCAGTATTGGCTTCGGGAGAAGTCGTTTGAGGGGAAGGTGGCGGATTTTCACGCGCGGACGTATGGGCCTGATTTTGCTTTTCGGGATTTTGCTCCGATGTTCAAGGCGGAGCTGTGGGACCCGGACGAATGGGCCGAGCTGGTCCGGCGGGCGGGGGCACGGTACATTGTCTTGACGACCAAGCATCATTCGGGGTATACGCTGTGGCCCAGCGCGGAGGCCGCGCGGACGTATGGGGTCAACTACAATCCGGTGAAGGTTGGGCCGAAGCGCGATCTGGTGGGGGAGTTGGCGGCGGCGGTGCGTAAGCGGGACATCCGGGTCGGGCTCTACTACTCGCTGTATGAATGGTATCATCCGCTTTGGAAGAGCGACAAGGCGCGCTTCGTTTCGGAGCATCTGTTTCCGCAATTCAAGGACCTGGCGAGACGGTATCGGCCGGACCTGGTGTGGGCGGACGGTGAGTGGGAATTGCCGTGGGAGCAGTGGCGGAGTCCGGAGCTACTGGCGTGGCTTTTCAACCATGCGCCGAACGAGAAGGAGCTGGTGATCAACGACCGGTGGGGCAAGGGGGTTCGGCACAAGCACGGCGGGTTCTATACGACCGAGTACGGGTCGGGGATGGACGACGACAGCCATCCGTGGGAGGAGAACCGGGGGATGGGGTATTCGTACGGGTACAACCGCGCGGAGAACGTGGAGGACTATCGATCGGCACAGGAGTTGATCTTGATGCTGACCGACGTTGTCAGTCGGGGCGGGAATCTGTGCCTGGACGTGGGGCCGCGGGCGGATGGCACGATCCCGGTGATCATGCAGGAGCGTCTGCTGGCGATCGGGGCGTGGCTGGAGACGAACGGCGAGGCCATCTATGGGACGCGGATGTGGAAGGTGCCTTGTCAGTGGAGTGAGGGGACGGTTCCCGAACTGAAGCGGGGCGAGTACATGTCCAAGTTCAACATTTTGGAGCAGACCGTGGCGCCGCCGGCGGGGCAAGCGTGCAAGGAGGTGCTGTTTACCTACAGGGACGGGAACCTGTACGCCATTACGCCGAAGTGGCCCGGCAAGGAATTGCGGCTGCGGGATGTCCGGGCCGGCGGTGACACGGGGGTCACATTCCTGGCCACCGGGGCGGACCTGTCCTGGCGGAGCGAGGGGGATGACGTGGTCATTGCGCTGCCTGAATTCGACCCGGATCTGGCGGGGAGGCAGGCGGCGTATGCGTTTCGTGTGAGCGACATCGCACGATAGGGCGAGATGGACGATGCGCGCGCAAAAAGAGGGAGACAGCCGACCCCCCTAGGTTTCCGTAACCCGGCCTGCCGCCCCCCCTGGAAAAGAAGGAAGGAGTATTATGAGCGAGCTTTCGCCCGCCTGATCTTTCGGTTACCCCTTGCACCTAAAGTATAAGGCACGTTTGGCCCGCGTCCAAAAAGAGAGGGGGCGATTTTCGGCGTCGGGGGGGCGGTGTTTGGGCAGAATTCTTGGGAAGTTCTTGGTTGTTGACTCCTGGGGGTATTGGCGGTAATCTGGGGCCTGTGAGAAGCATCAGCTATGGACGGTGACCGGTCTTTACTCTGTCGTGTCACGCCTTTTTTTGCATGATTCCAGCGCAGCCGCAGTGCTGAGCTACTTGGCCCAACGAATGGGATAGGGGATATGGCGAAGGAAGTTGAACCACCGAAAGATCGCTTTGAAGATATGCCGATTCTTGACGAGCTCAAGAACTCATATCTGAACTATGCGATGAGCGTTATCGTCTCGCGTGCCCTGCCGGACGCCCGGGACGGGTTGAAGCCGTCACAGCGGCGAATTCTCGTGGCAATGAACGACCTGAACCTGGGGCCGCGGAGTTCGCACCGAAAGTGTGCGAAGATCGTCGGTGACACGGGCGGCAACTACCACCCGCATGGCGACCAGGCGACGTATGGGACGCTGGTGCGGCTGGGCCAGGACTGGAACATGCGGTATCCGCTGGTCAATCCGCAGGGCAACTTCGGCAGCATCGACGCGGACCCGCCGGCGGCCATGCGATATACCGAGGCGCGGATGGCGGCGCCGGCGATGGAGATGCTTCAGGATCTGAACTTCGACACGGTGGACTTCGTTCCGAACTACGACGAGACACGGAATGAGCCGGTGGTGTTGCCTTCGAAGTTTCCGAACCTGCTGGTCAACGGTTCGACGGGCATCGCGGTGGGTATGGCCACGAACATCGCGCCGCACAATTTGCGCGAGGTTTGTGATGCTCTGCTGCTGGTGGTGAACGAGCCGAACTGTGGGTTCAAGGACATCATGAAGGTGCTGCCTGGGCCGGACTTCCCGACCGGCGGGATCATCTGCGGCAAGAAAGGCATCGTCGACGCTTATACGACGGGCCGGGGCCACTTGAAGGTGCGGGCCAAGACGGAGGTCGAGACGACCAAGCGCGGTCGCGAGCGCATCGTGGTGACCGAGATTCCGTACATGGTCGTCAAGACGACGATTGTCTCGAAGATCGCCGAGTGCGTTCACAACGGTACGGTCACCGAGATTGCGGACGTTCGCGATGAATCGGATCGCCACGGCCTGCGCGTCGTGGTCGATTTGAAGAAGGATGCCGAATCGGAGATCGTGCTGAACAAGCTGTACCGGTATACGTCGCTGCAGACGACGTTTGCCATCGCCAATATTGCGTTGGTGAACAACCAGCCCGAGACGCTGAACATTCGTGAGATGCTTCAGTGCTTCATTGACCATCGCAAGGTTGTGATCCGCCGGCGCAGCCGGTTCCTGCTGCGTCGGTGCCGGAATCGGGCCCACATCCTCGAAGGGCTGATCCTGGCGGTGACGGACATCGACGAGATCATCAGCATCATCAAGAAGTCGCCCGATGCGCCGACGGCCAAACTGAACTTGATGAAGAAGCCATTGCGGCTTGCCGAGGCGGCGACGCTGAGGAAGCTGCTGCCGGCATCGTTCGTCAAGGCCAAGAGCGAGGGCGAGCATTTTCTTACCGGCCCGCAGGCGGACGCGATCCTGACGATGCAGTTGCAGCGGCTGACGGGCCTGGAGATCGAGAAGCTGGCCAAGGAGTATGCGGGGCTGATCGAGCAGATCGAAGGGTATGAGGCCATTTTGTCCGACGACACGGTCCTGCTGGATATCATTCGCGAGGATCTGCACGAGATCAGAGAGAAGTACGGGGACAAGCGGCGCACGCAAATCGCCGACGCGGTGGAGGTGCTCGACGTCGAGGACCTGATCGCGGATGAGGACGTCATCGTCACGGTGAGCCACAGCGGCTATATCAAGCGGATGCCGACGGACACGTATCGGCGGCAGGGTCGGGGCGGGCGCGGGATCATTGGGTCGGCAACCAAGGACGACGACTTCATCAAGCACCTGTTCATTGCGTCGACGCACGATTACCTGCTGGTGTTCACGAATCGGGGCAAGTGCTATTGGCTGAGGGTCTTCGGTGTTCCGAGTATGTCCAGGCAGAGCAAGGGACGAAGCGTTGCGAATCTCTTGAATCTGGGGAGCCAGCAGATTGCCTCGATCATCGCGGTCAGCAGTTTCGAGGACGAGGAGGGCACTCCGGAGCGGCAGCTTGTGATGGCGACGAAGAAGGGCGTGGTGAAGAAGACGCGCCTGGGCGCCTATGGCAATCCGCGTTCGAACGGTGTGATTGCGATCAACCTCGATCCCGACGATGCGCTGATCGGCGTGGACCTGACGACGGGTGAAGACCACATCATCCTGGGCACGTGCGACGGCATGACGATTCGTTTCGACGAGCAGCAGGTTCGCTCGATGGGGCGCGTCTCTCGCGGGGTGCGCGGCATCAATCTGCGGAGCGGCGACGACGTTGTGGGCATGGTGATCGTAGAAGAGAAAGCGTCGCTTTTCACGGTTTGCGAGAACGGTTACGGCAAGCGCACGGGGATCGAGAACTACAAATCGCAGTCGCGCGGCGGTCTCGGGCTGAAGAACATCAAGACGTCGGATCGGAACGGCAAGGTGGTGGCGTTGAAGGCCGTGCACACCGGCGACGATCTGATGTTGATCACGGCCAACGGCATGATTATCCGCACGGGTCTCGACGAGATTCGCTCGATCGGTCGCAATACGCAGGGCGTTCGCCTGATCAAGCTCAAAGAGGGTGACAAGCTGGTGGCGGCCGAGAAGATCGCTGCCGAAGACCTGGAAGACTCGAGAGAGGAATGAGTCCGAGAAGGTCGCATAGAATGGCCAGGGTCCATTGATGAGTGACCGTATCTACGTCATCGCCGGCAAGGAGCTATCCCGCGTCGGTGCCCGGTGCCAGGCGTTGCTGGATGAGTTGCTGGACGCCGAGGAGCGGATGACGGCGCTGCTGTCTTTGGAGGGGGGGCAGGCCGAGCTGTCGGAGGTCCTGGATGAGCTGCGGACCATGCCTTTCCTCGCCAAGCAGCGTGTTGTCGCCATCAAAGAGGCCGACAGCTTCGTCTCCCGGAATCGCGGTGCCCTGGAGAAGTACTTCGACAAACCTTCGACCACGGGCGTGCTGGTGCTGACGGTGGGTAGTTGGCCCAGGACGACGAAACTGGCCAAGAAGCTGGCGAAGGTAGGGCAACTGATCGAGGTGATCCCTCCCAAGCGGAACGAATTGCCGGCGCTTCTGACCCGATATGCGCGCGATGTGAGCGGAAAGGGGCTCGATCGCGGAGCGGCCCAACTTCTGGTTGAGTTGGTGGGAGAGGACCTGGCTCAGCTTCAGAATGAAGTGGACAAGCTGGCGCTCTTCGCGGGGACGGAGAAGGCGATCACGTCGCGGCACGTCGAATCTCTGGCGGGGCACAATCGCATTTTCGGCGCGTTCGAAGTGATCGAGGCGATGATGGCGGGGCAACCCATGCAGGCGATTCGGCGTTTGCGGAACATGTTCGAGGAGGACCGCAGTGCCGAGTATACCGTGGTGGGTGCTTTTGCCTACCATCTGCGGCGCCTGTTCAACGCCAAGGCGATGCTTCAGAAGGGGGAGAGCCCCGGCGTCGTGGCGCAGAAGGTTCGCGTGTGGCGCGATAAGGACCGCTTCTTCTCGCAGTTGCGGCGCACCTCTCTGGAACAGCTCGGGGGGTATATCGAGCAACTGGCCGGCATCGACCACGCCGTCAAGACGGGGCAAGCGAAGACGCAGGTGGCGATGGAGCAGCTCGTCCTGCGTCTGGCGGGATGAAGCCAGCCGCGTCGCTTGTTCGCGCTGTCCGCCTGGGTGCGGGGGTTGATTCATTGCATGTCTGGGCTGGATGTGGTATAAGGCCGTACCGATGGCGGATCGTGGAGTTGGGATTCGCCTGCGAGCTTACACCCTGAGATTGGGATGACCCTCTGGGAGGTTCTATGGAAGTTGCGGAACTGAAGAATGTGATCGGC
>Ga0272442_10004258_pt1 | contig 19678 bp, 16 predicted proteins | sample SSMForm2O_FD_200262 | JGI IMG/M metagenome (GOLD analysis project Ga0272442, IMG submission 200262) | Marine sediment archaeal communities from Little Sippewissett salt marsh, Falmouth, MA, United States - SSM-Form-2O | ecosystem: Environmental > Aquatic > Marine > Wetlands > Sediment ... | reverse complement strand
AATACCCATTAAAAGCATCAGGATCATCACCAGCACAGGATTCATTCCTGCCTGGAGCAGCGCCGCTGAAGCCATACTGGTCAGGGCGATCATCGCACCAACTGAAAGATCTATCCCCCCCATCAGCAGAACCAGGGTCATACCTATAGAGATAATTAAAAGGCTTGCATTATTGATAAACAGGTTGAAAAAAACCTGCGGTTTTTGCATAGCCGGGTATAACTGGCCGCCGATAAAGTACACAACAATAAAGATACAGATTGTTGCGATCAATGTGCCATTCGTGAAGAGGAAACGTTTTATCTTAGACATTGCTCGCCCCTTTATTCCGCTCGAACAGCTTGTTCAACAGTTTTCGGGCTTGATCAGAGTAGAGGAGGATAACTACGAGTACCAGAAGTGCTTTCGCTGCCAGCAGTGCATGGGCCGGAACGCCGACGGTATACATCGTGATGGTGAATGTTCGGATTACCAGTGCACCGATTGCACTTGCTACGAGAGAGAACCTTCCACCTGCCATAAGCGTTCCACCGATTACGACAGCCAGGATTGCGTCCAGCTCATAGTTCAGGCCAATATTGTTGGCATCTGCACTGTGCACGTAGGAACTCAGGATCAACCCTGCGATGGAAGCACAAAATCCACAGAAAGTATATGCGAACAGTTTCACATTCTTTTCATCGATTCCGCTGTAGTAGGATGATGATGCATTGATCCCGACCGACTCAATGAAGAGTCCGATCGAGGTTTTCCGCACCAGCACCCATGCAAGAATCAACACCAGAATGACAATATACACTGCAACGGGAATGCCCAGGATAGAACCATTCCCGAACCAGAAGTACGGTGTGTAATAAATGGTCATAATCTGGCCGTTGGTGATCAGCTGTGCGATGCCGCGCCCCGCCACCATCAGGATCAGGGTGGCGACCATTGGCGAGATTTTTGCACGTGAAACCAGAAAGCCGTTCCACAGACCACATAGGGTCCCTGCTGCCAGGTTTGCCAGCACAATCAAGGGAAGCGGCGTTCTGGAGACATTTTCAGTCAGGATTTCATTGGAAATAAGTTCATTGCCTAATGCTGGATTGATCAATACAGCGCCCATCGCTGCGGAAATTGCAATAACTGCACCCACCGAAAGATCGACCCCTTCAGTAGCAATCACCATTGTCATCCCGATTGCTACCAGGATCAATGGAGCGCCGTTATTTACAACATCAATCAGGTTCCCATAGAGGTGTCCCTCTACAATTCCGATTCTGAAAAAATCGGGAGCATAGATTCCATCGAAAATCAGAATCAATGCCAGCGTTACGATAGGCCAGAAAAGCTGACTCTGGCGAAACCGTGTGAACAAGGAAGGTTTGGTATTCATGAAATTTTTCCTTCGCACTCTTCTACCGGTTATTATCTGTGCGGAATGGACCGGATCAGTTCAGATAACTTCTTCATGACTGTTTTATTCAGGGGAGAAGCAGTCCTTTTGCCCTGCTTCTCCCCCTGGTTACACAGCTGCGGCACAATCCAGCTGTGTTCTAAAGAAGACTAGTACTGTCGTGTAGGAAGCAGTTCTTCAGCTTCGTCTGGATAGTAGACGGTTTCATTGGTGAGGATTTCGCGTTCTACGGTTTCGCCGTTCATGAGTGCCAGTGCAATTTCCATCACCTGAGGGCCAAGCAGAGGGTTGCATTCCACATCAGCCTGGATCCAGCCGTCAATCATGGCCTGGAAACCACCGCGGGTTCCGTCAACAGACACAATCACGATATCGCCTGGGTTTAATCCAGCTGCCTTCAGAGCTTCAATCGCGCCAATTGCCATATCGTCGTTGTGGATGAACAGACCATCAATGTCGTCGCCGTATTTTTTCAGGAAAGCTTCCATAACCGGGATCGCCTCAGCGCGGGTAAAGTTGCCGGTTTGGGAATCCATGATGGTGATATTGTCGTTCAGTGAATCGCGGAAGCCGTCGGCGCGCCCTACTGCTGCACCCGACCCAACGGTTCCGGAAAGCTCGAGGATGTTGCCGCCGTCCGGAAGCAGGGTGTTCATCTCATCCGCTGCTCGCTGCCCCTCAAGGAACATGTTTGAACCAAGGTGGACATCGTAGAGGGATTCATCTGCACTGACGGAGCGGTCAACGATAATAACCGGGATTTCGGCCTCTTTAGCTTCAGTCAGAACTGCATCCCAGCCGTCTTCAACAACTGGCGGAAGGGCAATGACGCTGACGTCCTGCTGAATGCATGCACGGACGGCGGAAATCTGGTTTTCCTGCTTCTGCTGAGCATCGGAGAAGATCAACTGCTGGATGCCCAACTCCTCAGCTGAACTCTTGATGGAAGCTGAGTTGGCAGTACGCCAGTCACTTTCGGCTCCCAACTGAGGGTAACAAAGGACCAGATCGGCGTAGGTATAGGTTACATCTTCTTCCAGAGCCGCCTCTTCTGACTCCTCCTCCGCCACAGGTTCCTCCGCTGCAACTTCAACCTCTTCTGCCGGAGCAGCCGTATCAGCCGGCGCACAGGCGGAGAGAATCATGATGGCAATTAAAAAGACGAAAGCTAAATTCTTGAAACGAGACATTTCCTTTTCCTCCATATATTTGGGTTATCTAGAAAACCAAGCTGCGTTATAATATTGACAGTGCGTGAACCTCATCCATCCAGATGCAGGTGCGCACATCCCCTGGTGCTTGTCAGAAACCACACTTTTTGACAAGCACTTTTTTTATCTGTTTCCGCTTCACCTCCTTTTTGCTCAACGACGAAGTGAGCTTTTCCGCACGATAATTTCCGGTATAAGGATATTAACCCTTGATTCAGGCGAAGTATGGTTATGGACAGCTTCTATTAATCGGATAATTTCCTGGACAGCGAGCCTGCCGGCCTCATTCTGATCATGTTGAATCGTTGTGAGCGGCGGCCAGAAATATTCAGATTCGGGGATATTATCAAAACCAACAATGGCTACATCTTCCGGCACATTCAAACCCATCTCATGGATTTCACAGAGAGCTCCAAGCGCCATCTGGTCATTTGCAGAAAAAACCGCATCCATGTCGGGATATCGGGTTAGCAGTTTCCTGGCAGCCTCTGCCCCGCTGGCGGAGGACCAGTTCCCTTCAACCCAGTGGCAGTCCTCCTCACGGTACCCGGCAGCCATCAGACTTTCTTTCCACCCTTTGATACGTTTTTTCGATTCCCACCATTCCATGGGGCCTGCGATATGGCCGATATGTTTGTAACCATTTTCAAGCAGATGGGAAACAGCGAGTTTTGCCCCCTCACAGTTGTCTACAGAAATAATAGAAATCCCATGTCGGGTTTCCATTGTCAGATATACAATGGGAACGCTGATATTCGATTCGGCATTTTCAACCCAATCCCTGTTATTACCGATTTCGGGTGCAGCCCAGATAATGCCATCCACATGTCGAGACAGGAGTTTATTAAAAACCGGCTTGAGGTCATGGACTGTATATCTCGGCAGTTCTTCGAGGATGAGTGAATACCCGGCTTCTTCAGCAGTGCAGGTAATACCATTAAGGATTCGGGAGGGGCCGATATATTTAAGGCCGGCGGTAACGACACCGATAGTGTAGCTGCGGTTCCTGATCAGGCTTCGGGCAAGTGCGCTGGGCTGGTAACCCATTTCGGTGATAACCTGTTTGACCCTTTTCCGGGTATTATCAGCCACATCAGGGCGATTATTGATCACACGTGAGACTGTCTGAGTAGACACTCCTGCAACGGCAGCCACCTGTTTGATTGTTGGTCGTTTTCTGGGCTCTTCCATTGGTATTCCCCGTTATCGTCACCAATTTATGTTATCGTTACCGTTATCGTTACCACCTTATGTTATCGTTACCGTTATCGTTACCGTTATCGATAACAGAATACAATGTTTTCTAAACGCTGTCAAGAAAAACCGCATGTAATGTGCTGATTTGGCCCGATTCAATACATAAACATGGGTTCTAATTACCCTTCCCCTGCACTTAAAGACTTGTATTACCCCCCCCACCAATCGTATGATCTTTACAATGTCACACAGGTACAATGGAACGAATTCTGTGCCCAATTCATCAGTAATATCAGTGTAATAATCCTGTTATTATCTTCCTTGAATTAGGCTGCGTCTATGCCTTAATATCTAATGTGCCGCTAATTCGTCTCGGCAGTGTTAATAAGGTAAAAAATCGAATTCAATCCCGACATACCTGAATGACAATTATCTCTCGGTCCTGGGCATACTGATGCCGTTTCTGGCAGCCGCAGCAGCCCTCCTCATCGGCTCGATTGCTCTCCTTATACTCGGAGCGAATCCCATCACGGCGTCGATCCTGTTTGGGGCTATGCTCCTCGGCGCCAACAGGATGCAGCGAGCCGTCCAGGTCCCGTCTGCACTGATACCTGCACTGAACGGACTTATCGTTGTATTCGTATTGAGGGGCGAATTCCTGCACCGGCGTATCGCCCGAAAACAGGAGGTGCAGCGCCAGTTAGATTCCCCGGCATCCGCCAAAAAGCAGTTGAGAGAACCATGATTGCAGATCTGTTTACTCCAGCAGCCCTGAATGGAATTGCCGCTTCAGGCATCATGCCGGCAGCCTCGTATCTCTATACAACCATCACGAAACGATCCGCCAACTCAGCGGCGTGCTCAACCCCGGCGTCGACGGCATGATGCTCATGGGTGCCTATACAGCTTTCTATGTTACCTTCATTACCGTACAACCCTTGCTTGGCCTTCTGGCCGCTATCGGCGCAGGCGCAGTCATGTGCCTGATTATTGCTTTTATCAGCATCGCTTTTCATGCTGATCGATGAAGGCCTGGCAAATTTCTCCGAGGAACGCATGCGCGACGGTGTGTTCAAGCCCATGACCGCGGAAGAAAACCTGATTATTGAAAACCACACAAGCCGCCTCTATGTCCCGGAATCTTCCTGAATTTCAAATCGATTGCGGAGTACTGCAACAGGCTGATCAAGGATTTCGAGATCTAAACCCCATCCCGGCAGACTCCCCTTGGCCATCTTTCCGGCGGGAATATCCGGAAACTGATCATGCCACGGGAGCTCGATCGCATGCCCTGTGTGCTGATTGCCGCACAGCCGACACGTGGTGTAGATATCGGGAGTACCGAATATATCCATCGACGCCTGATCGAACAACGGGAAGCCGGCACAGCTGCGCTCCTGATTTCGGAGGATCAGGATGAGATCATGAACCTCTACGAAGGGATTGCAGTCATGTATGAAGGCCGCATTATGGGCATCGTTAACAGGGAAGAAGCCGATATCCAGAAACCGGGGTTGATGATGGCTGGCGTGCAGACACAGAAATAACACGTTTTTTTCTACCTTTTCTGCATACTCTTTCTAATTCACAGAATTCCGGGCATCCGCCCGGTATCGATATTTAATGAGTTGTCCAAAACGAACTACGCGAAAATTGATCTATTTGCTGACTCCTATTCCTACCGAATCATGCCGGCTCATGTTATCATTCACCACCTTTAATCCCGGTACATCAGAGGACCTGTGCCATGACAATACAGATTAAAGAAGTGCAAACACTCAGAGATCTCAAGACATTTATCCAGTTTCCCCACAAGCTCTACAAAGGCAACCCTTATTGGGTGCCGAACCTGTTTTCAGATGATCTTAATTGCCTGCGATGGGATAAAAATCCCGCATTCGCCCATTCTGAAGCACGCTATTGGTTAGCGTATGCTGATGGCAGGATCTCTGGCAGGATTGCCGCAATCCTCAACAAAACCCACATCGAGAAGTGGGGCCAGCGTTATATGCGTTTCGGATGGTTCGACTTTATCGACAACACCGCTGTTTCCTCCGCACTCCTCAACGAAGTGGAAACATGGGCAAAGGAAAAAGGCATGACCTCCATCCATGGGCCGCTTGGGTTTACTGATCTTGACCGCGAAGGAATGCTGGTCGAGGGATTTGAAGAAGTGGGCACATTGGCCACGATGTATAACTATCCCTATTACCCGGACCATATGGAAAATGCCGGGTACAGCAAAGATGTCGACTGGGTCGAATATCAACTCAGAATTCCTGCCGAAAGGATAGAACCCATTACCCGGATCGCAAATGCTGCAGTAAAACGCAGCAAGGTGCACCTGCTCGAACCCCGAAACAAGCAGGAAATGTTGAAGTATGCCGGCCAGCTCTTTGATGTCCTGGAAGAGGCTTATCAGGACCTGTACGGTTTTGTCCCACTGACACAGGCACAGCGTGAAGCGTACACGAAACAATATTTCGGATTTATTGAACCGGATTTTGTGCCAATCGTACTGGATGAAAACGACCGCATGGTGGCATTCGGCATTACGATGCCTTCCCTTTCCCAGGCTCTCAAGAAATCCGGTGGAAAACTCTTTCCTCTCGGTTTTGTGCACCTGCTTCGTGCATTCAAAAGAAACAGCCAGGCAGACCTTTATCTCATCGCCGTTCGCCGTGCATACCAGGGCAAGGGAATCAATGCCATCATCATGGATCGAATCCTTCAGGTTTTTCAGGAGCGCGGGATTGATACTGTGGAGTCCAATCCGGAATTGGAGATGAACCGCCCTGTACAGGCACAGTGGAAATTTTTCGAAACACGCCAACACAAACGCCGCCGCTGCTATATCTGCCACCTGTAACACTGAATTTCTGAAACGTTCCTCAGGCAGGATCTGTGGGAGGCGATCAGGATCATGCAGCCAGGGTTTACCTGAATACACTGACATCTCCAGTAATCCTGTCTTGAAATAACAGCATCCTTGGAGTTCCACTTTTTTCAGCGTGTTACATTTTTCTGTATAATGATTCGATCCACGGCACCAAAAGCCCCCTTGTCTCCCAAAGAATCAACCGGACGATCGAGTCAAAAAATCAGCGTTCTATGATCTGGTCGATGAGTCGGGTCAGGATCTCCCTGGTCGAGTAGCGGTTCAGAATACGTGAGGAAATCTGGTTTTCGAGCAGAAGTGCAATAAAACCATGAACCAGACTCCACAGCGCTGTCGCCTGGAGCTGTACATCACCCGCCTTCAGCAGCCCACCCTCCTGCCACTGCCTGACCAGCTCTTCTAGTTGATAAAAATTCCGCTGCGAGGCTTCAACAAACTCGGGGTATTCCTTTTCCTTCTCCAATACGCCGGAAAACATCACCTTGAAACATGCCGGATTCTCCAGGGCGAAAGATACATAGGTATCAGCCACCTCAAGCAGCATCGTGTGGAGATCACCTTTGTGGCGTTCAACTGCGCTGGTGACCTGTTCATACAAACGGTTAAACCCGCTGGCAGAAATTGCAGCAATCAACGCCTGCTTGTCAGCAAAGTGAGCATAGGGAGCCGAGTGGCTCACACCTGCCCTGGCAGCGACTTTCCGCAGCGACAGTGCAGCAGTTCCCTCGCTGGAAAGAATTTCAGCTCCAGCCTGTATGAGCGCGTTTTTCAGATCCCCATGATGATACGTGTCCTTTGTCATGGACTAATCTTAGATTACCATCTTGACACTGTCAAGTTTATATTCTATTATCTTTACAGTGTAAAGTTTATGGAGGTAAAACGTGCCAGAAAGGCAAGAAGCAAAGGACACTATAGTAAGTGCTGCACTCACACTGGTTGGAAAAGGGTTCCTGAGTGCGACAGGGGGAAACCTGTCTGTGCGAGTTCATGGAGAAAACACCTTTGCTGTAACACCCTCAAATTACGACTATTCAATCATGCGGCCCAAAGATATTTGCATTATGGATCTAAAAGGAAGACAGCTGGAAGGTAAACTCAGGCCTTCGGTTGAATCGAGCATGCATGCTGCCGTGTATGAAGTCCGGCCGGATGTTCACGCCATCCTGCACACCCACCAGGTCTATCCGAGCACGCTGGCCAGTATTCGCACAGGCATCCCTGCCCTGTTCGATGAGCAGGTACGGTTCCTGGGGCGTTCTGTAGACGTCATACCCTACGCACCGTCCGGTACTGGAATGCTCAGAAGGACAATCGTCCGACACATCAACAACCACCATAATGCATACCTGATGGCAAGCCACGGCGCACTGGTATTCGGCGACTCAATGGAACGGGCCATTCATAACGTGCAGATTCTCGATAAATGTGCGCTGGCCTATCTCCTTGCACTTTGTACAGGCAAGGAAGCACACACCATACCGCGTGTTATCCGGGAAGTAGCTTTTGCAAAATTAAAAAAAGACCAGAAAAAATACGAATAAAAAAAGCTGCGATTTCCGAACAGACAGGAGAAACCGAACAATGACCGAACAGCAGTACGCGATCTCCCAATACCCCGATGTAGATAAAGTCTATGAAAAACTGAATGAACTTGTCGCTCAGCCGCCACGACCGGTGCGACGTGAAAAGATGTCCGAGTACCTTGAGTATTATGAGAACAAATGTACCCGCTCGAAGGAATTGATCGACCAGGCCCAAAAAATCATACCTGGCGGTGTACAGCACAATCTCGCCTTTAACTACCCGTTCCCGATTGCTATCGAAAAAGCTGAAGGTGCACACCTCTGGGACGTGGATGGGAATCAGTATATCGACTTTCTCCAGGCCGGCGGGCCCACCATCCTGGGCAGCAACTATAAAGTAGTTCGCGACCGAGTGGTGGAACTGCTCGACCACTGCGGCCCGGTGACCGGCCTTTTCCATGAATACGAGTTAAAGCTTGCTCAGTTGGTCCAGCGGTTCATGCCCTCCATCGAGATGTTCCGTATGCTTGGATCGGGGACAGAAGCGGTCATGGCAGCTGTCCGGGCTGCCAGGGCTTATACAAAGAAGAAAAAAGTCATCAAGGTGGGAGGCGCCTATCACGGCTGGAGTGACTCGATGGTCTACGGCTTGCATATACCCGGAACAGGCCGCTTCGAAGCCAAAGGCCTTCCGCGCGGTGCCAGTGCAAACACCCAGGAATTTTTCCCAAACAACATCAGCGCCCTGAAGCGGAAGCTTATTGCCAACCGGCTGCGCGGCGGTACAGCCGCAGTCATCGTCGAGCCGATCGGCCCTGAATCCGGGACACGACCTGTGCCGTTCGATTTCAACAGGCAGGTACGTGAGTTGTGTGATGAATTTGGCGCCCTGCTTATATTCGATGAAGTCGTCAGCGGCTTCCGCCTGGGGATGGGAAGCGCCCAGGGTTACTTCGGCGTCATGCCAGACATGACCATCTTCGGCAAGTGCCTTACCGGCGGCTATCCAATGGCCGGTGGTGTGGGCGGTAAGGCCGACATCATCCGCTGCTTTGCAGCAGGAATCGGCGGCACAGGCGAGCGTGCTTATATCGGCGGAACGCTTTCCGCCAACCCGCTCTCCTGTGTTGCCGGCTACCATGCCCTGCTGGAAATGGAGCGCACCAACGCCCCCGTAATCGCAGGCAGGGCTGGCGACCGTCTCACAGCGGGCTTGCAGAAGATCATCGATACCTATAACCTGCCTTTTGTTGCATTCAATCAGGGCTCTATCGTCCACCTCGAGACCGCCGCCGTCATGCTGCTCGATTTCCGCCACCCGATCCGGCTTGCCCGCGAACTCAAAGCCCGCAAGCATATGATGGAGGAAATGGGAGCAGCATACATGGCCAACGGGTTGATCACACTTGCAGGCAGCCGATTGTACACAAGCATGGCTGATACAGACGAAGTCATTGACGAAGCGCTTGCGCGTTTCGATTCGGTTCTTTCCAATATCGAAGGGGTTTAGGAATACAACAACTGCACAGTATAGGTGGAAGAGAGAAAACATGAGCGAAAGCAAAGACCCTATCTTTCTGGCAGTCGATCTGGGAACATCCAGCATGAAAGTCGCTCTGGTAACCGTATCCGGTCGTGTACTGGGCTGGGAATCCAAACCAATCCAGCTGTATCTTACAGAGGACGGCGGCGTGGAACAGTCACCGCAGGAGTGGTGGCAGGCGTTCCTCGACACATCAACCCGTCTCCTGCACAAGGTGAACCCAGACAAGGGTCGGATCAAGGCAGTCTGCTGCTCCACCCAGGGCGAAGGAACCATCCCTGTTGATCGAAGCGGCAAGGCGCTTGGCAACTGTGTTCTATGGATGGATATGCGCGGCGAACCGTATCTGAAGCGCCACTTCAAGGGGCTGATTAATGTCACTGGTGCCGGACTGCTTCAAACACTCCGATGGATCCGTGTTACGGGCGGCATGCCTTCCATGACCGGCAAGGATCCCGCTGCACATATGCTTTACATCCGGGATGCACATCCCGAAATATACGAAAACACGTACAAGTTCCTCAATGTCCTCGACTATCTGAATCTCAAACTGACCGGGCGTTTCACAGCAACATTCGATTCGATCCTGACCTCCTGGGTGACTGACAATCGCGACCCGGATGACATCCGCTACGATCCAGGCCTCGTAGCCGGAAGCGGAATCGCGGGAGACAAATTTCCCGAGATTGTCCCCTGCACTGCAGTGCTTGGCACGCTGCTGCCGGAAACTGCCGATGCACTTGGCCTTCCACATGACATCCAGGTTGTAGCTGGTGCGATAGACACCACCGCCGCCGCCATCGGCTCTGGCGCTGTGGAGGACAACCTTCCCCATGTCTACATCGGCACCTCCTCCTGGATGGCCGCACATGTTCCCTACAAAAAAACCGACATCGGCACAGCACTGGCTTCCATCCCTTGCGCTGTACCTGGAAAATACCTGCTCATCGCCCTGCAGGCGACAGCCGGCGGGAACCTGACCTTCCTGCGTGACAAGATTATCTACAACAAGGATGAACTCCTCCAGGAAGCCGATAAACCCGACATCTTCAAGGTACTGGATGATATTGCGGAGCGAGTACCGCCGGGAGCAAACGGCGTGATCTACACACCATGGATATGGGGAGAACGCGCCCCGGTTGAAGACAAGAACCTTCGAGCCGGCCTCTATAACCTTTCACTACACAACGATCGCAGCGATATTATCCGCGCCTTCCTCGAGGGAATCGCCATGAACACTCGCTGGCTGCTTGAACCGGTAGAAAAGTTCCTGGGCCAGCAAACTTCATGCATCCATATGGTAGGCGGCGGCGCGCAATCAAACGCCTGGTGCCGGATCTTTGCGGATGTCTTGCAGATCCCGATCAAGCAGGTGCAGGATCCAATGTGGACCAATGCTGTCGGAGCAGCCTGGCTGGCGGCTGCCGGTACCGGCGCTATCACATTTGACGACATTCCCGGTCTGATCCGTTTTAAGGAAATCTACGAACCGGATCCTTCGAGGGTCAGCCTCTATGATGAGGAGTTTGCCTGCTTCAAACAGATCTACCGCCGCATGAAACCGGTCTACGCGCGCATGAACACGTAAATCGAAAGGGAGATCCCATGAACCAGAAACCATATCGGCTTTACCCGTACCGCTGGGTCGTCCTCGCTGTCTTTATGTTCATCAACCTGACCATCCAGCTGCTGTGGATTTCATACGCCCCTATCACAGGCCTGGCCTCCTCATTCTACGGCGTTACAGACCTGCAGATCGGGTTCTTCTCGATGGCATTCATGCTCGCCTTCCTCCCGCTCTCTATCCCGGTTTCCTGGATGCTTGATACCTGGGGGCTGCGCATCGGTGTCAGCATCGGCGTTGTATTGATGGGTGTATGCGGGATCGGCCGCGGTCTGGCCGGTTCGAGTTATACAGCTGCACTGGCATTCACCATCGGCCTTGCAGCCTCCCAGCCATTCCTGCTGAACGCATGGACAAAGCTGCCGGCACAGTGGTTTGGCAAGACCGAACGCGCCACCGCTGTTGGACTAATCACGCTCTCCAACCTTGTCGGCACCGGGCTCGGCATGATTGTCACACCAGCGCTCGTGGAAACCTTCAGCATCGACACGATCCAGCTGATTTACGGCGTGATCACCGCCGTTAGTGCTGTCCTGTTTCTCGTTTTCGCTCGCGAGAAACCGGCGACGCCTCCTTGCAGTGAAGATGAAGCTGTTCGTGCGCTGATGCTTGACGGATTGAAGCATGCGCTCAAGATCAATCCATTCTGGATGTACCTCTTTGTCTCGTTTGTGGGTCTGGGAATCTTCAACGGTTTGAACACCTGGGTAGAGGCGATCATAAGGCCGCGAGGTTTCAGTGCGGTTGACGCCGGCAACCTGGGCGCAGCAATGCTGGTCGGGGGCCTTATTGGCGCAGTCCTGCTGCCGGCTATATCCGACAAGCGCAAGAAGCGCGTTCCATTCCTGCTGATTGGATTTGTTTTCGCCATTCCCGGCATGATCGGAATCACATACGCCAGGGAACTGTGGCTTTTGCTTGTTTCTGCATTCATTCTGGGATTCTTCCTGGTGAGTGCCAACCCGATCGGTATGCAGTATGCCGCAGAGATCACCTTCCCCACACCGGAAGGTACTTCAGCAGGCCTGATCCAGCTGTTCGGCCAGGCTTCTGTTGTGTTCGTGTTCATCATGGAAGCACTGAAGCGCTCAGATGGTTCTTTTACTCCCGGCATGCTGCTCATGGTAGTTATGATGGTCCTGAGCAGTGTAATGATCCTGTTTTTGAAGGAGCCGGAAGATATTAAACGTTAAGTTCGCTCAAACACAGATCACGCTGAAATTACAAATACTGACCAGCCGGAAAAAATACGCCTGCTTTTTCCGGCAAGATTACAGGCAGGTTGTATGCTTTTCCGGGCAGCTTAATGGCAATCCCCCATGCCGATCGCCTTTCCATTCCATAAAATACTTCTGAACAGAAAATATGGACAATCAATTTTTTGCACCAATCCTCCAGCTGTGCTATGATAGCTTATGTATATTGACTATGTAGACAGATTTTATCCCGAACAATGGGAATCAATTCCTGCGAACTATATAAACCACATGGTTCCTGAGCAGAAAAAACCACCAACAAGATTCCTTCCCTCCCGTTTGAAGCAGGAATTATGCAGCAGATAACTCAAGCAGTTTTCTTGAGCATAAGAAACCAATTTATTCAACGGCAGCTCATATCAATTATCACCAGAACATTGACAGGCACTGAACCCGGCATCCCTTAATTTTTTATTTTTACCATCGTAAAACTACAACAATAATTCAAAATCATACACTGCTCTCTCTGGATTTCCCGGTATTTGACGGAAGCCAGCGCTGCGCCTTCAATTAAATCGAGTCCGTACAGGAGAGGTTCCTATGAGTATTCGAAAAGTTATATTGGGCATTCTGCTCGTTATCGTACTTGGAGGCGGCGTGTTCCTCGGTTTCAGGTACTTCAGCTTCCGGAATACAGCTTTTATATTTCCGGAGAATGGCGGCGTAATTAAGATCGCCATTCTTGATCCAGATACAGGAACTGAAGCCACAGCCGGCGAATTCTTACCCGTTTCTGTAATGGCGGTGGGGCAAGACCCTTTGCTGAGTGTTGAATTATGGGCCAACGGGGAGATGGTATCTGTCCAATCCGCTCCTCCAGGAGGAATCACACCCATGAATGTCAGCATGACCTGGATTCCACCTTCTCCAGGCGAATACAGCCTGGTCGCCAGAGCAGCGGATGTGAATCAAAAAGCCGGCACATCCAGAGTAGTTTTTATCAACGTTCTGGAAACTCAAAAAGAGTATATCGAAAGTGAGAGTGACGATCCTGAAACGGTTATCCCTGTAGTACAGGGCGCCGGCGGCGAAGGTGAACCACCGGCACAGATTCCTTCACCAGAGTTACCTTCCGCACCGGAGGAGATCCCCGATCTTGAAAAGGTTGAAGAAGTTTTACGCTGGAATCCTTCCCCAGTTACCTGGGCAGCCGCTCTGCTCAACCCTGCCAATCCCCCCGCAGCGCCGGTGATGCTCGATTATGAGGTATCCGGATGTGATGTAAAACTCTATATACAGGACAAGATCGATAACGAGCTCGGTTTTAATCTCTACAGGCAGGATCCCGGACAGAGTGATTTCACCCTCGTAGACACCCGTGGTGCTCACGAAATTACAGATTACTTCTATATTAAAGACACAGGGCTTGCCCCCGGAATGTACCAGTATTATGCAACAGCATTCAACATCGGAGGGGAAACGCCCAGCAACATCAAGAGCATTGAAATCAGCACAGAAACCTGCACCCCCCCCGGATCGGATCAGCCCGTCTTTACACTTGCCCCTGAAGCCTTCTCCGCCGAGTCGAACCCGGATCTCTTCTACTGCTATAAATCCCTCGATGAACTCAACTGGGAACGCTGGCCGACAGAAGGATTTTTTGCATCTGGCTTTTTAGGCCTGGGGGTTGAAAACCTCGTATCCATTATGCTGACAGGCGAAGAACAGTCATATGGTTTGCACCTGGATTGTTGGGGCTGGTCTGGCGGTGAGCTCGAACATCTCGGAGAGCTCCATAAGGATTCACTCGAACTCGCTGCGCCGGGTGATTTCACCCTCCAGGGTAATGGCCTTTCAATGGAAATCGAAGCCGGCCTTGATAATATGAAGCCGATGGACGGCCCTCCTCCTGAACCGGCTCCGGTTGACCCGCAGATGCCCGAGGTATTTGCCATGATCCTCTACGGGGCAGAAGTGTGCAAGGATCACACACCCAGCGGCGGTGATAACATCATTGAAGACCTGCTTTTCTGCACGCCCTGGCCCGGCTATGATGTGGGCTCGCAGCCTTTCCTTATCTGGTGGGTTACAGACCGTTGCGAAGCCGGAACCGGAGATGACTGCCACAGCGTCGATTATTACCGCTCTCGTGCAGAAGATACCGGCGGATCAGCCGGTTTTAATGTCTTCGCCCAGTTCAGCGACGTCTATCCCCAATTGACAACCCCTACCAATTTATCAGCATGGGCCATCGAACCGCCCCAGAACGGATGTGGAGAAGATGTGAGGTATCTTAACGTACGCATGTACTACACAGGCGGCCCGGATGACCCAGACTATCCCAACCAGACTATGCAGGGGCCGGAAAGCAATACCGTAAACACCTTCCCCTTCTGCCCTGATCCGACAGAAGTCGAACTGGAAGTTGTGTTCAATTCCATCTCCTTCGGCGATCTGGGCGATGGCATCGGTGGTGGAGATGATCTGGAGATCTACGGCTGGATCCATGCGCAGGGGTCACCGGGGACCGGTGAGGCTCGCGGCCTGCGCCCCTGGGGAGACCATGGAGACTGCCCGGATGATAATTACGAACCAACTATACCGGGAATACTGGATTCCAGCGGTACATATGGTTGTCCTACAACCGTTATGGAACAGGGCTACAGCTTTTCTGAATTCCTGATGTGCGATGTCCCGTTCGGAGCCCTGAACTCCTGCGTACAAGGTGAAGAATTCAACCACATAATACCTATTACGGTGGAAGGCGGTAGTATGATAGAAGTCGCCGTCCATTTCACGGATTGGGACCACCAGAGCGGCGACGACCCGGTGTGCAATGTAAATACCTGGATCGGCCCTGAATCTATCTTTGGCTGGATGGACTACACACAAAGCGGCTATATGCATCAGGGAGATAATGATAATGCTTCCTGTGATGTTCATTTTACGATCCGGCCGCGATCGGAATAGTCTGAATCCAGGTATTAGAAAAATACAATTAACGAGGCCCGTAGATAATAACGGGAATTGGATCGGGAGTTGGAAATGAAAAAAAATATATATATCCTGCTGGTTCTGACAGCCTTTGTTCTTGGAGCATGCAACCCGCAAGGCACTGGCACACCGCCCCCGGATTCTCCCTGCTGGTGGGACCAGCCGCCATCGAATACAAGTTATGCGTCACTGGATCCTCTTCACCTTATGTTTCACTGTGCCAGTTTTGCCGGGATAGAGAGCATACAGTTAAACATCAATGGAACAACTGCTGAAGAGGTATTACCCTCACAGACAGGTTCGGGCGGTGCCGAGTACGGCACCCTCTTCTTAGGAGAATACGATTGGACTCCCCCTGCTTTCGGCACTTATCTTTTGGAAGTCAGGGGAAAGAAAAGCGGAGCAGGTTACGGGCCGCCTGCCCATATCCAGATTGTTTTCACGGACGGGTTGGCTGAGCTGCCGACACTCGAATCTCCTCCAACACCAACCGATACTCCTGCCCCCACCGAGGAACCCGAAGACTGTGATCCTGAGGTCAAGGCTTTGCTGGATCTCAACTGCCGCCTCGGACCCGGCACCGGCTTCGAGAACGTCGGCACCCTGCTCGAGGGTGAGAGCACCCTGGTCGACGGCCAGAACAGCGCCGGCACCTGGGTCTGGATTCTCAACCCGGATGCCCTGGGCCACTGCTGGGTCTGGCGCGAGGGTGTAGAGGAAATCTGCATGCCTGAACGTCTGGATATCATCGCCGAGCCGACTCTCGAGCCAGAATCGACCTGCCAGTCTGACATGGACCGGACAGCATGCGGCGCGGCCGGCGGCAGATACGATGTATCGGTTGACCCGCCTGAATGCAAATGCCCGTGAGGCCGCAGTAAATCGATCTGACATTTTTGCCGATTAACATCGGGTGCCTGGAAAAAGTAATCCTCAGGCACCCGGTCCCTTTCATCTGGAGACAATAGAACTAATTCATGGTAAAGCTATTACACAGAGTTAATATGATTTTATTATTGATGATTTGCTATGCTGCATTATAGAAAAGAGGGGGTTTAAAAAATTCATTAAGAGTTTTTTATACTGAAAAGAAGTACCCACACCTTGAATAAACAAGGAATATATTTGCATCTGCACAGGCAGCCCATAGACCCTTGGTCCAGGTTTTATCGAGGTGATTTACCATAGAGCATTACCCCATGAGTTTAACCTGCGAGAACTGGCCTGTGAACGCGATATATTACTTGATGTGGAATTCAAAAGTTTCAGAGTGGGCATGCAGCGTTTGGACTTGCTTGTGAAGAAAACTGTAAGACTTGAGTTGAAAGCCGAACCAGAGATAAAAGCACTGCATCTGGCCCAATTGTTGTCCTATTTGAAAGTATCAGCATGCAGCGCAGGGCTGCTGTTGAATTTCATTGCAAAATCAATACAGATAAAACCGATATATGATTAGTACAGTATGGAAAACACAGAGAAAAAACCGTTCTCTGTGTTTTCCATATTCTGAGTAATCTGTGTAATCTGTGTTTCAGCTTTTCTGTGTAATCTGTGAGTCAATTCGTACTAATATCCACCCTATCGACACAACCAAAGATATCATCAAAATCGGGATCAGGATCATCGAATAGCGCGGGATGAAGTGTGTAAACAGCGCATGGAAAGCGAACACCCCCATAGCCGGCAGTGTGATACCGATCATCTCATCATTCCGGCGGATCAAACCCCAAAATCCAAGAATCCAGAGCGCAGTAAAACCGGCAACAAGATAACGAAAACGCACACCATCGATCCATGTACCGCGCCATGCAAAAACCAGCGATGTTTTAAGGTGTTTGATTGGATCAGACTTGATCATCTCTATCGCCCGCTGCTGCAGAGCGTCTGCTGCCAGCTGCGCGGGATCCTCGGCTCCCTGCTCCTCATAGTACATCTCCAAACGAACCCTTTCAGCCCTGGCAGAACGGTAGAATGATACAGCATCCTCCGGTTTCCCGGCCCACTCGGCCTGCAGATCAGGCCATCCGAAAGAGGAAGAGCCGTCCCTGTTGATGCGCTGAAGAGAACCTCCCGCTTCAAGATCAGTATCCGTAAAACCCAGGTAGTCCCCGATATACTTCTTTAAAGCCGGCGGCGCGTAGAGATAGAATGCCCCTTTGAACTCTGTATTATTCATCTGATTCTTGGTCGCCCGGACGAAAAGTACATCTCCCCCTCGTCCCGATATTGACCATGTCCCCAGCTGGATCCTGTTCCGCAGCATCCACGGCATGAGAACTGCAATCATACAGGCCGCCATCACACCAATCAGCTTGATATTGGCCAGCCTTTTTATCCTGGTCTGTTTCACAAGGCAGACCACAAGCAATGTAAATACGACACCAATCCCGATATACAGGAACACTGCCTTGGTCAGAGTCAGCAAGCCAAGGCAAACACCACTCAGGATATACCAGAAGTATTTCCTGGTTTGTAACGCGCGGATGAGCACAAAAGACACCCACACCATCAACGCCCCTGCCTGCACTTCCGTGTAAGTCCTGTCGATCACCAGAGAGAGCTGCAGGAAATATTGCTGTACAAGCCCGACTGCCGCCAATGCCACAAGGAACGCGACAGGGCGTGGTTGCACCACACGCAGTACAACTGCCGCTGCGCCCAGCAGGCATAGAAACGCCCAAAGCAGATTATGGTACTTGACCAGAATAATTGTGTCCTCGCTGTTAACCTGCTCGAGATTCATGCTGCTCGATATGGAAGGATGCAGCTTGAGGTAGGCTGCCATGGCCGCGATCGGGATCGGTTCCCGCAGATTTGTTGGCTCGAGCTCTTCTTCGGGGTTATCCGAGTTGGACATCACTCCGTAAAACGCCAGGTTATAAGCCATTTTAAGATTCTGAAAACCATCCTCGTGGCTGATCTCGTTTGTAATGAACGGCTTTAAAGAAATCGTCATAACAAGGATGAAACCCAGAAGCACCACCAGTGATACCTTCCACAGAGATTGGGACAGCTCCGGCGATAGTCCGGTCAGCCTGGACTTTATTGTCCGGTACAAAGATCGAGACACCCCAGGCACCTCAGGAGATCCCGGTTGTCCCTGTTTTTCAATTCCTGGTCGCATAATTCATTCTCCAGCAGTATTTACGAAATGATGCATATACATAAAAAGGTGCTGCTCCCAAATCCAGACTGACCAGCATCCCTGTAAAAGCTTACGTATTCTAACAAAAAATCAAAACCTTATATATTGAACCTCTCTTTGAGATTCATTGCATCCCTCCTGCCCTTTCGTATCCTGCGCTTCTGCCTGGGAAACAAACTTGACTCATTCATTTCCTGTTCTATAATAGATATATCATAATGTACGGACGTTATATCATTAGGCCCTGGAAGAGAGGAAAATGTACCAGCTAGACAGAGAATCACCGCTGCCGCTCTATCACCAGCTTAAAGAGTATCTCGTCGAACGCGTTGAAAATGGTGAGTTCCCGGCAGATCAGCCGCACCCTACCGAAATGGAAATAATCAGGCAGTTCAATATCAGCCGGGCTACCGTCCGAAGAGCTATGCACGACCTTGAGGTTGACGGCTATATCAGGCGGCTGCCAGGAAAAGGCACCTTCATCCTCCGGACAAAAATAAAACGCGGCCTCTCGCGCCTTACCAGCTTCTCGGAAGATATGGCAGAACGCGGCCAGGTTGTCACATCCAGATTACTGAAATTCGAAACTGCCCCACCTTCAGCGCGGGTTGCCGAAAATCTGAATATTCCGTCCGACAAGAAGATCTTTTTCGTTCAACGCCTCAGGCTTGTCGATGATCTTCCAATTGCCCTTAACGTTTCCTATCTCTCTCTTCCGGAGAATGCTCTTATTGAACACGCTGAACTGGAGCACGCTGTATCCTTATGGTCTCTCATCGAGAAGAAAAATATCCCCCTTCTTGAAGCAAGCAAATCCATCGAAGCAGCTGCAGCCGATGAAAAAACCGCCCGATTACTTGAAATGCCGGCAGGCGCCCCCCTGCTCGTAGTGAGTGGGATCGTATATACGACCAATCATGTGCCTGTCGAGTATCACAAGGTAA
>Ga0272442_10004257_pt1 | contig 19680 bp, 11 predicted proteins | sample SSMForm2O_FD_200262 | JGI IMG/M metagenome (GOLD analysis project Ga0272442, IMG submission 200262) | Marine sediment archaeal communities from Little Sippewissett salt marsh, Falmouth, MA, United States - SSM-Form-2O | ecosystem: Environmental > Aquatic > Marine > Wetlands > Sediment ... | reverse complement strand
CCGCCAGCACTATATTGCACAATTTACGACAGAAAAAAGCAGAAGCCAGAAGGGTCTCAAGTATGTTGTGCCGGAAAAATATGATCCGGTTCTGGGCGTTTGGCCCGAAGCGCCCGGCTATGCGTTTAGCGTGACCAATTCGATTCTCCATCTTTCGCAGGTGATTTATAATGCCACCGGTCAGGATGTGATTGACGATTACCCGATTTTGCAGCAGGCCGCGGTGGTCGTTTCACAGTATTTGTTCCCGAACGGCTATACGGTCGGTTTTGGGGATACATATCATGAGACGCCGGATGTGGAAGCGATGGAGGTATTGATTGCCCGGTTCCGCCGCAAAGGAAACCGGGAATCCGAACAGCAGGTTACAAATGCGTTACGAGAGCAGATGAACCTGAACGGTTATCGCAGAGAGCGTATGGGTTCATTGCTGGCCCTGACCGGGTATGTGGATACGCTTTTGCCCCAAAAACAAACCGAAAAGCCGTTAAAAACACGCACATTCTATGCCGATACGGTGAATTTTCTCGTCCAGCGGAATGAAAAAGACGCTGAGAACGGATTGATGATGTCGCTGGTCGGCACCCGCGGCGGACACATGCAGGCCAACGGGATGGCGATGGAATTATACGGCAGGGGGATGGTATTGGGGCCGGATTTCGGCAGAGGGCCAAGTTACTGGAACGAAAGCCACGGCGAGTTTTACGCCAAGTTTGCCGCTCATAACACCGTGGTCGTGGATGGTAAATCCGATTACAACGGCGGCAGGCAATCTTACCCGTTCAAGATTATGGCATGTGAGCCGGAACCGGGCAGCTATGAGGCACTAAGCGAGAATGTTTCGTTTTCGGATACAGCATTTCAGGAGCCGGCAACCGATGCGGTTCAGCGGCGAATGCTGAGTCTTATCAGGACATCCGAGACGACCGGGTATTATGTCGATGTTTTACGGTCACGCCGAAAAGACGGCAGCGACAAAAAACATGAATATCTGTATCACAATATTGGTCAGGATGTGAGTATTTTAGGCGCCGATGGCCGTTCTTTAGAGATGAAGGCCACAGACGAACTGGGAACTCAAAACGGTGACCATCAGGGATATAATTATTTCACGGATAAGTATGTTGTCCCGTATGATCAGGATTTCTCGGCCGTTTTTGATATGGATTTAAATAGAGGTAAAGACGTCTGCATGAAAATGTGGATGGCCGGTCAGGCCGGTCGGCAGATTTTCAAAGCCAAGTCACCGGTTTCGCGCTCTGTCTCGAAAGGGTCTGTGCCTCGTGAAGTACAATCGCTTCCGGTTCCGACGGTTATTGTTCGCCAGGACGGCCCGGCATGGGATAAGCCGTTTATCGCGGTCTATGAGCCGTACTATAAAGAAGACGGAGCGTTCATTTCAGCGATTCGCCAACTGAGCACCAAGCAGTCCCCCGGTGATTTTGTCGGCATTGCGATTGACTCCAAGCAGGGCGGCAGGCAGATGATTCTGAATAACACGACCGACTCGAAACAGGTTGAATGTGAGGGAGTGGAGTTTGCGGGGTTGTTTGGAATTGTTTCTGAAAATCCTAAAGGTATGAGCTATCTGTATCTTGGAAAAGGAACCAAACTCAGCACAGACAGGATGGAAATTGACGGTCTCGGCAAGGCGGTCAATGCTTACCTGGAAAAAGACGGCCGGAGCTATTATTACAGTTCGGACAGTGAAATCAAAATCACACTCGACGGGATCGAAAAGACCGTTCCGGCTTCCCGGAGAAGTAAACTTAAGTTTTAGGAGACGGAAAATGAAAAAGGCAGTCATTTTATCATTGGTATCATTGGTTTTAGTGACGGGGTTGCAGGCAGAGGAATGGACCTATATCAAGGAGACGCCGCAGCAGCACGCTAAGAAGATGGAGTGGTGGAACACCGCGCGTTTTGGAATGTTTGTTCATTGGGGCGTCTATTCGGTAACCGGCGGAGAATTTAGAGGCATGATGCCGACCAACAGTGCTGAGTGGATGATGAATAAGGCCCGGATTCCGATTGCTGACTATAAGGTTGAAAATGTGGACAAGTTCAATCCGACCCAGTTTGACGCCAAAATGTTTGTCAAACTGGCAAAAGATACCGGCATGAAATACATTGTCATCACCGCCAAGCATCACGATGGTTTCTCGATGTTTCACTCGAAGGCCAGCCCGTACAATGTTGTCGATGCCACACCGTTTAAGCGTGATATCATGATGGAACTGGCAAAAGCCTGCCAGGAAGAGGGGATTCGCTTTGGATTTTATTACTCACAGTGCCAGGATTGGCATCATCCCGGCGGTATGGGAAACAATTGGGACAAGACCATCGAACGCGTTAGCTTCGATGAATATGTTCGCGAAAAGGCCGCCCCTGAGATCAGGCAGTTGCTCACAGAATACGGTCCCATCGCGATTTTCTGGTGGGATACCCCTCGCGACATGAGTAAGGAGGCCTTTGACAGTCTCCACTCAAGCACGGACATGCAGCCCGGTATCATCACCAATGACCGTCTGGGCAAAGATTATCCCGGTGACCATAAGACCTTTGAACGTAAGATCCCGGGCCAGGCGCCGGTTGGCGTTGATTGGGAAGTGTGTATGCCAATTAGCGGAAGTTGGGGATACAAAAAAACCGATACGGATTTCAAGTCAAAAGAAACCTTGATTCGCAATCTCTGCGATATCGTCAGTAAAGGCGGTAATTATCTGCTCAACGTCAGTCCGACCGGCGACGGGACGCTGCTGCCTCAGGCGACCGAACGGCTCAAAGCCATCGGCGAGTGGATGAAGGTCAACAGCGAATCCATCTATGGTACTACAGCCAGCCCCTTTGGCAGGTTGGAATGGGGGCGCTGCACCAAGAAAAAATTCGCACGCGGGACGACATTGTACCTGCACGTCTTTGATTGGCCCGAAGATGGCAAACTGCATGTGCCTGGCCTGCAAAGCAAGGTTGTCAATGCCTATCTAATGGCCGATTGGAAATCCTTGGAGACCCAGCAGGATGATTCAGGTGTTGTCGTATCCCTGCCGGCAAAAGCACCGGATGATATCGTTAGTGTTGTCGCGGTGAAGGTCAGTGGTGCGTTGGAGGTTAGCAGTGCTGCGCCAATGTCAAAAGACGGCTCGCTGCTCCTGTCGGCCGAGTCTGCCTATATTCACAATAATGAAGGCAGCAGAGACGCGGGCATACGGGAGCATGATGGAATTCCACATATTGGTTACTGGCTGGACAATCAGGCCTGGGTGGAGTGGTCCGTCAAAATCGATAAACCGGGAACCTATGAGATATGGGGTGAACTATCCATAGAGACCGAGAAAAGCCGCTTCCTTCTGGGATTGCCGGGTCAGCAAAAATCAGTTGAAGTTCTTTCAACCGGCAGCTATGGCAATTATGTCAATAAGTCACTCTGTGAAATAAGCTTTGATAAAGCCGGTACGTATGCTCTACGGGTTACACCCGAAAGGGGCGGTTGGCAACCCATTAACCTCCGGCAACTGGAATTGAAACGGAAGCAAAATGGAGAATAATATGAAAAGGATTATGCTCTTGGTCCTGTTTAGCGTTTTTGCTCTTTTGGATATACCTGCGTATGCTGGCGAGGAGGCCGATAAATTTGCCGCGCGCATGGCCTGGTGGAAAGAGGCGAAATTTGGGATGTTTATCCATTGGGGTGTGTACTCAAAAGCGGGCGGAGAATGGAACGGTGAGACCAACCATGCGGAGTGGCTGCAATTGACCGCCAAGATTCCTCTTGCAGAATATACCGCCTACGCTCGAACGTTCAATCCGGAGAAATTTTATGCTGACGAGTGGGTCAGGATCATCAAAGACGCCGGGATGAAGTATCTTGTTATTACATCAAAGCACCACGATGGGTTTGCCATGTATGACTCACAGTGCAATGATCACAACATTGTTAAGGGCTCGGCGTTCAAGCGGGATCCCCTCAAAGAACTGGCTGAGGCCTGCCATAAACATGATATCCGCTTTTGTGTCTATTACTCGCTGGGACGAGACTGGCAAGACCCGGATGTGCCAACCGGTCGCGGTTCTAAAGTTGGCTGGCGCAGTAACCTGATTGATTTTCCTGACGAGGACAAAAAAGACCTTTCGAAGTACCTTGAACGTAAGGCCAAGCCTCAAATATGTGAGTTGTTGACAAATTACGGACCGATTGGTGTGATGTGGTTTGATACCTATGAGTTGCTTAGCAGAGAGCAGGGCGAAGAGATACTTCAATTGGTTCGTACTTTGCAGCCGGATTGCATCGTCAATAATCGGGTCGGTCCCGGTCTTGGCGATTACACCGTATCAGAGCAGAAAATTCCCTCGGATGCCTCGGCTAAACCGTGGGAATCTTGTATGACGATGAACGGAAAATGGAGCTACAACAAGGCCGATCATAACTGGAAAAGCGCTGAGATGCTGCTCCGTAACCTGATTGATATTGTCAGTAAGGGCGGCAATTATCTGCTGAATGTCGGGCCGACCGGCGAAGGGGTCATTCCAGGGCCGAGTGTCGAGCGATTATTGGAAATGGGCCAGTGGCTGCGGGTTAATGGTGAGGCGATTTACAGTTGCGGCCCTACTCCATTTGGTATGGAAGTGGGCAGCTATAGTGAGACAGAAAAAGATAAGGAAGGAAATCCAAAGTTTGTTCCGGCTTGGAAATGGCGTGCCACAACCAAACCGGGAAAGATTTATGTCCATGTTTTTGAATGGCCTTCAGAGACAATGGAACTTCCTGTCGTGAAAAGCAAGATTACCAGGGCATATCTGCTCGCTGACCCCAAAAAGACCGAATTAAACGTTGTCCAGACGGAAAAAGGAGTTTCAGTTTCACTGCCGAAGAAAGCCCCGAACCCAATCGCTTCGGTGGTGTGTTTGGAATTGGCTCCTGGCCATGTATATCTTAAGTAGTCAAATATAACAGTAATTGTTGGCGATTTTTTTGGGATATATAATGAAATTACTTACTAAAAGAAAAACACGATATCTATTCTGTTTCGCATTGTTTAATATATACCTGTCTGCGGTTGCGGCCAAAGAACCGGTTACCATTGAGTCTCTTTTAAGTGAAATGATTGATCGCGACGCGATGGCGCGTTTCCCTGAGTCGGATTTCCGTCTGAAACAGCACAGCAGTTATAATCGGGCATCTAAAACACCGGATGAGCCGGAGGGATGGTTCACTAACAAGGATTTTAACTCTAAAGCCACTGACAAGAATTTTATCCGCATCGAAGAGAATGCCGGAAAGCAGGAGTGGGTGCTGATGGACCATAAGGGACCTGGTGCGATTGTCCGAACCTGGATGCCCTGGCGCAGCCAGAACAACCCTGCGACGACAAATCGTATTCGCATCTATCTTGATGGAGCAGCAGAGCCGGTTCTCGAAGGCAACATGCTGGGCCTGCTGGACGGGACGGGATTGATTCCGTATCCCTTGGCGCACTCGTCGCTGCGTTCGGCGGTTTCTTTCTTTCCGATTCCCTATGCGAAAAGCTGCAAGGTAACGACGGCCGAACAACCTTTCTTCTTCCAGTTCACATTTCGTGAATACGCCGAAGGTACGCCTGTGAAAACCTTCACCATGGCAGATTTCAAAGAGGCCGCGACACTTACCGAACGGGTCGGCAAGACCCTGCTGAATCCGCAGCGCAGCGCAGCGGGCAAACCGCTCACCCTCGTCGCAACACTGGCACCGAAGGAAGAGAAAACGATGGCCTTGCCGGCGGGCACAGCCGCTGTTCGTTCCTTGTCAGTTAAGTTGGGTAGTTACGAAGATACTGCGGTCACACGCTCGGTTGTGCTGAAAATGGAATTCGACGGTACCGAAACCGTCTGGTGTCCGGTCGGCGACTTCTTCGGCACCGGTATCGGTCTGCATCCTTTTCAGGGCTGGTATCGCACGGTGGCCGCCGATGGTACGATGTCCTGTCGGTGGATTATGCCCTATCAGAAGTCCGGCAAAATATCCATCGTTAATCTGGGTAACAAACCGGTAGATGTCCAATTGGAAGCCCAAACAGGCCACTGGAAATGGGATGATCGCTCCATGTATTTCAACGCCGCCTGGCGCGGGCAGTATCCCGTCCCAACGCGTCCGTTTTCGGACTGGAACTATGTGACGCTCAAAGGCCGCGGCGTCTATGTAGGTGACACCCTGACAGTCATGAATCCCGTCGAGAATTGGTGGGGCGAAGGTGACGAGAAGATCTGGGTTGATGGTGACGATTTCCCATCGATTTTCGGCACCGGCACCGAGGACTATTACGCTTATTCCTGGGGCGGCCGAAGTACGGACTTTTACGAGCATCCGTTTCATGCGCAAGTGCGCTGCAATAAGTACGACAAGCTGAACCGCAAGACCATTGATGAGCGTAACACGCAGGGCTACAGCACCGAAACCCGCACACGCTCGCTGGACACCATGCCCTTCGCCAGTTCGCTGCAGCTCGACATGGAAGTGTGGTCAGGAACTGACTGCGACATGGGCTACGGCGTCGGCATGTACTGGTATGCCGATGCGGCGACAACCTCCAACAGAAAACCGGAGCCGCAGGAAGTATTGAATGTACCCCCCTTGCCTGAGGTGAACGCGGACACGCCCAAACAGGCCCCGCCCTCTGCAACGACAGGATCATTTAAAAATTCCGTCGAAGCTGAATCCATGAAAGTTGTTTCTAAAACCGGAGACATCGTTTTAATGCCGCAAACCTTGAACAGGTACAAAGGGAACTGGAGCGCAGGCAGCCATCTGTTATTCAAGGAAGCAAAGATCGGAGATGTCGTAGAGCTGCGTTTTCCGGCCCAAGGCACCGTTGCGAAAAAACTGGTTTTATATGCAACAAAAAGCTATGATTTTGGAATTATTGAGTTTACAATCAAGGGAAAGGTCGCCGGTGCGAAGGTCGATCTCTACGCAGCGGCCCCAACGCCGTCCGGCCCCATTGAATTGGGTGTGTTCGCCCCGTCAGACGGTGCCTACATCCTGCGTGCCGAAGTGGTCGGCAGGAATCCGAATAGCAAAGGTACTTTGTTCGGCCTCGATTGCGTCAGTCTCAGTACCGCTGAACAGAAAGATTAATTGGAGATTATATGAAGACGCGTAAACCTGTCATCATAATATCACTTGCATTGTTAACGCTGATCATCCAATCCGGCTGCCAGCGTGTCACCTCCGAGCCGGCACAAGGTTCGTTTGTCTCTGATCGGGCGTTTCTGGAACAACATACGGATGTTGTCGTGCTGGCCAAAGGCCGCTCAGCGGTGGCCGTTGTCCCGGCCTATCAGGGACGGGTGATGACGAGCACCTTCGACCGCACGACGGGGCCGAGCTTCGGCTGGATCAATCGACCGGTGATCGAAAAGGGCTTACTGTCCGATGCGGAAAAGGCCGGTAAGTTGGAAGAACACATCTATATCTTTGGCGGCGAAGAGCGTTTTTGGCTGGGTCCGGAAGGCGGACAGTTCGGCCTGTTCTTCAAGCCGGGAACAAAATTCGAATTTGCCGACTGGACCACGCCGCCGGCGATTGACACCGAACCCTTCAAGCTGGTTAAACGGACCTCCGATACCGCCGTATTCAAGTACGACTGCGAATTGACAAATTATAGCGGAACGACCTTTACGATGGGGATCGAACGGACGGTGCGGATATTGGATGACAAAGATGCGGAATCGCTGATCGGCAGAACACTGGCAAACGGGATTCGCATGGTCGGCTACGAGACCGACAATCGTCTGACCAATCGCGGCGACAAACCGTGGGTGCCCGAAACGGGACTGCCGTCGATCTGGATGCTGGGCATGTTTAATCCTTCGCCGCAGACGACGATTGTGATCCCCTTCAAGCCAGGTCCCGAAGCCGAACTGGGCCCGAAGGTCAACGATACCTATTTCGGGAAGGTTCCGCCGGAATACCTGAAAGTCGAAGACGACGTGCTCTTCTTCAAAGGCGACGGCACCCGCCGCGGCAAGATCGGCATCAGCCCCCAGCGTTCCAAGGGGATTGCCGGAAGCTACGATGCCGACGGCCAGGTGCTGACGCTGGTGACCTACAATGTGCAGGCCGCGCCGCATGGATTTGTCAACTCCATGTGGGAGTTGCAGAAGGAACCTTACAGCGGCGATGTGATCAATTCTTACAACGACGGGTCGCCCGCACCGGGCCAGCCCCCGCTGGGTCCGTTCTATGAACTGGAAACATCCTCCCCCGCTGCGGCCCTCAAGCCGGGCGAGACAATGCAGCATGTGCAGCAAACCCTGCATTTACAGGGTTCCGAAAAACTGCTCGATCCGATTGCGCGTCACATGCTGGGTGTTGGCCTGGAAAAGATCAAGACCTTGCACTAAGCAATGCAAGGAATAAAGTCTTATGAATCTGGTTTTACAGGCAGTGTTCACGGGTGTCCTCTGACAGCGGTGTCAGTTCCACTTCCTCTGCGAAATGCCCAAGCGTATGTCCCGACGAAAACCATACAGCCGCAGGTCACACAGGGCATCCGGGATATTTTCAATGCCCCTCATGGCGGGATGGCCAAGATACGGCTGAAATACCATGTGGAAAAATATGCCGAATCCGCTCCCCAACTGGCCGCATGGATGGAAGCGAATCTGCCTGAAGGACTGACGGTCTTTGAACGGCCTGAATCCCATTGCAAACGGAGGCGGATGACCAATATGCTCGAACGGCTGCATGAGGAAATCAATCGACGCACCCGCGCAGCCCGGTTGTTCCCGAATGAAGCATCCCTGTTGCGGTTGATCAGTGTGATTGAAACGGAGACCGGTGCAATGTGTTTAGTATCTCCCTTGAGTTAGTTAACAGATACTCATGCCACTGCATACACCGTATCCTGACAAGGGGGGAAAGATGTTCCTTGGCTATCCCATAAATTTTTAGAGATTGTCTTGAATGTTGAGAGCAGTTTGATATTCTATTATAAAGGTGGCTCAGTAATGTAGTCAGGTTGAAGTAAGTATCTAATAGTGATATGGAAGATCCGGTATAATGTTATATGAATGCCTAAATGGGAAGTGGCGGAAAAAAATGACGACCGTTCGTGCTTTAGGGGTTTTGGTGTTTTTGGCATTCCTTGCCGGCTCGGCCTTTACCCAGAATTCCCGGATGGTTTTTTCCGTAATCGACTACGGCGCCAAGGGTGATGGCGTTTTTGAGAATGCGGAGAGCATCCAGAAGGCGATCGATGCTGCCGAGGCAGCCGGTGGAGGCGTAGTTCTTTTCCCGCCGGGCGAGTATCGTACCGCGACCATTTTTCTCAAAGACAACGTCACCCTGCGTCTTGCCAAGGGAGCGACGATCAAGGGAACCCCCGACTACAACCTTTACCCGGACGACATCGAACCGGTGTATGAAACGTTTCTGCTGAGAAAAGACCGCTATGCGCCTCGTGTCCTGATCGCGGCACTGGAGAAGGAAAACGTTGCGATCGAAGGTGAAGGGATCATTGACGGCAATGGGGAAGTCCCCGCATTGAAAGAAAAGAAACGCCTGGCTTCCATCAATCTCATCCGCTTTATCAAATGCAGAAATGTCCGTGTCGAAGGTACGGGATCTCCGGATAATAAGCTTTTGATAACCAATGCCGCCCATTGGGCCTTGCAACCCATCGGAGTGGACGGCTTAACGATTAGAAACGTACACATCCACAATTACGGAGGTGAAACGCCTGATGGTCTGCCTGTCTGCGATTCCAGTAACGTGCTCGTGGAAGATTGCCGGATCGAATCGGACGATGACGCCATGACCTTAAAGAGCGGTACGCCCGAAATCGTTATCGAAAACGTTACGGTTAAAAATTCCACGTTTATCAGTCGTGTGTGCGGTTTTAAGATTGGTCCGCAAACTTTTGGCGGCTTCAAAAACATTCACATTACCGGGTGCCATTTCGAGGGCGCGACGAAGCCGCCGGGTACAAAATACGATCCACATCAAGGTGTTTTCCTTAATATCGGCAATGGTGGCTTTATTGATGGGGTGCTGGTTGAGAACTGCACCATGCGCAATATCCCCTCTGCTTTCAGTGTCTTCCTGGGAAGGATTACATCCGAGTATTGGAAGACCTATTGGCCGGATAAGCCGGAAAAAACCGACTACGGCACGATCAAAAACATAACCTTCAGAAACATCCGGGCCGAGAAGATGGGCCGGTTCGGCGTCATGCTCGAAGGACGCAGCGAAAGCAAACTCCAGAACCTGCGATTCGAGAACATCCATATTGAAAGTGCCGGCGGCGGAGAACAACAGGCCCCGGCACCGGAAAAACCCGGTGATTATCCCAATCTGATCTATCTTTACGACGGCAATGTATCCACCTGGGGCATGTTCATGCGACACGTGGACGGAATTACACTCAAAGATGTTTACCTGTGGACCGAAAAAGAAGACCCGCGCCCAGACCTTTACATAGAAGATGTCCAAAACTTCGATAAAGGTAGCTATGTGCCGCAAGTCAGGCCCAAGCGGTGAATCATATCAAAAAAAGATCGACAATGTCTTAGAGGGTGAAATGTGCCTTTTTGAAAACTATAGATAGCTACCTATTAAATTGACAATCAAATAATGACGGAGACAGAAACATGGCTGTCCCTGTTAAACTCATAGTCAGATAGAAAAGGTCTGTCACTTTTATAAATCCTGAGGTGTCTTTGTACTCACTCAATAACAGTATCCATAAGAAAAGGAACCAAACGATGAAGCACTTTTTGATCAAAACACTCCTCCTGCTTGTTATGATCTTTGGTTTGTTTGGCTGTGAAGTTTCCCATGCTAAACAGGAGGAAAACAATAATAGACCCAATATCCTGTTTATCATGAGCGATGACCATGCCTACCAAGCCATCAGCGCCTACGGGTACGGCCTTAACAAAACGCCCAATATTGACCGGCTGGCCCAAGAGGGGGCCATTTTTACCCGGGCCTGCGTGACGAACTCGATCTGTGCGCCCAGCCGGGCGGTGTTGCTGACCGGCAAGCACAGCTTTATGAACGGTAAGGTGGACAATATTCAGCCGTTTGACTGGGAACAGCCCAACTTCCCGAAGCTCATGCAGGCCAACGGCTACCAGACGGCCATGATCGGCAAGATCCATCTCGATGGACTGCCGCAGGGATTTGATTACTCTATGGTGCTGCCCGGACAGGGACACTATTATAATCCCGACTTTCTGATCAACGGCAAGAAGAAACGCATCGAGGGCTATTGCACCGAGATCATTACCGAAGCCATGATGGACTGGCTCAAGAACAAACGCGATCCCGACAAGCCATTCTGTGCACTCTACCATCAGAAGGCCCCGCACCGCAACTGGCAGCCGGCCCCGAAATACCTGACACTCTATGATGATGTTACGTTCGAGCCGCCGGCCAATTTCTTCGATGACTACGAAGGACGCGGCACCGCGGCCAAAGAGCAGGAAATGCAGATCGACGGCCATGCCCACTGGGGCGATTTTAAGGTACTCATCGATCCGGAAGGTAAGGAAAGCCGCTTTAACCGGATAGATCTGCCGCGTATGACCGACAAGCAAAAAGCTGATTGGATAGCGGCTTACAAACCGAAAAACGACGCCATGAAGGCCGCGAACCTAAAGGGCAAAGAACTGGCGCTCTGGAAATACAACCGCTATATCAAGGATTACTTGCGCACCATCCGCTCCGTTGATGACGGCGTGGGCGAGGTGCTGGATTTTCTCGAAGAGGCGGGCCTGGCCGACAATACCATCGTCGTCTATACATCGGATCAGGGGTTCTACCTGGGCGAGCACGGCTGGTTCGACAAACGCTTTATGTACGAAGAGTCTTTCCGCACACCCCTGCTGGTGCGCTACCCGAAAGAAATCAAACCGGGCACCAAGATCGAACGGCTTGTGCAGAATCTTGACTTTGCCCCAACCTTACTGGATTACGCTGGCATTGAGGCCCCAGCCGAGATGCAGGGCGAGTCCTTCCGGAAACTCGTCGCCGGCAAGACCCGAAAATGGCGTGATGCGGTGTATTATACTTACTATGAATATCCCTCGGTGCATATGGTCAAACGGCATTACGGCGTGGCCACGGAACGGTACAAACTCATACGCTTCTATTACGATGTTGATGAGTGGGAACTGTATGACCTGAAAACCGACCCGTCTGAAATGAAAAGCGTCTATGACGATCCCGCCTATGCGGATGTCCGAAAAATGATGCACAAAAAACTGGATGAGCTTCGCGCCTACTACGGCGACAGCGACGAAAATGACCAGAAATTCCTGAAGGCCTATCTCGACCACCAGAAAAAAAAGTGAGACAAAGGCAAACACAGAGTGCCAATTTTCAATAAAACCCCATCAAAAACGAAAATCTTTGACCGTCCAAGATGAATTTGGTAAGAATTTGGTGTCATACGGGGAACAATATGTTTTTTGACAGTTTAAATGGGAAATGTCAGCTAAGAAAATCCTTAATGGCCATCGCTGTTTTTGTAGTCACTTTGCCTGCATTTGCACAGGGTGCTGCCCCCGGCGAAGTTGAGGATATTAAAGAAAGTTTAGGTGACATCCTTTTTGTTGTCAGGCAGCAGTACAAAGCCGATCATCATAATACGGCAACGCTTTTTCAGATGGGGGAGATCAATGCCAATAAATTTGTCGGCGGCGGGGCAATGAAAATACTTGATTCTGCAACGGGCAAAACAAAAACGTTGCTGGAATCGGCAACCGGCGTCATCCGGGATCCGGAGCTAAGTTTTGATGCACAGCGGATTGTGTTTTCCATGCGGAAGAACATCGATGACGATTATCACATCTACGAGATCAATATCGACGGCAACGGGTTGAAACAGCTTACGTTTGTAAAGGGAGTCAGTGACATCGACCCACTTTTCCTGCCAAGTGGTGACATCGTTTTTTCCTCGACCAGGGAGCCGAAGTTCTGCATGTGCAACCGTCATATCATGGCCAATCTTTTCCGTATGGAATCGGACGGCGCGAATATTCATCAGATCGGCAAAAGTACGCTCTTTGAGGGTCACGGGACAATCCTGCCTTCCGGTCAGATACTGTATGACAGGTGGGAGTATGTGGATCGAAATTTTGGTGACGCACAGGGCTTGTGGACGGTCAATCCCGACGGAACCAACCATGCCATTTACTGGGGCAACAATACGTATTCGCCGGGCGGCGTGATCGATGCCCGTCTGATCCCCGGGACAGATAATGTCGTCTGCACGTTCACTTCGTGTCATGACCGTCCGTGGGGAGCAATTGCGATCATCGACAGATCCAAAGGGCTGGATGGCCCCGATGCGGTTGTCAAAATCTGGCCGGCGGATGCGAAAAAATACATGGAAGACACGGGAAGATATGGTATTGACAATTTTACAGCGGTGAATCCAAAGTATGAGGATCCGTATCCGCTTAGCGATACGCATTTTCTTGTCAGCAGAATGACCGGCGACGATGAGCAGATGGGGATATATCTTTTAGATATTTTTGGAAATGAACAATTGATACATACAGAGGGCGACGGTTGTTTCGATCCAATGCCTGTGAAAGCAAGACCCAAAGCCCCTGCAATTCCTCAAAAGCGTGATTTTGAAAATGCATCGGGGAGTTTGTATGTGACGAATGTTTATGAAGGTACACATATGAAAGGCGTTGAGCCGGGATCGGTGAAATATCTGCGAGTCGTCGAATCTCCGGAAAAACGATTTTGGGTCCCTCGTGCAAGATGGGGCGGCCAGGGCCAGCAAAACCCGGCGATGGCATGGCACGACTTCAACAATAAGCGAATCCTTGGAACCGTCGAGGTTGAAGCCGATGGGTCCGTCTATTTTGAATTGCCGTCGGACACGTTTGTTTATTTTCAACTGCTCGATAAAAACGGGATGATGATTCAATCGATGCGGAGCGGAACGATTGTTCAGTCCGGCGAGACCATGGGGTGTATCGGATGCCACGAAGACCGCCTGACGGCGCCGAAACAGCTTAGACATCCAACGCTTGCGGCATTAAAAAAACCGGCACAAAAACTGAATGGATGGTATGGACCTGCCAGGGCGTTTGATTATATCAAAGAGGTTCAGCCGGTGTTCGATAAAAGCTGCGTTGGCTGCCATGACTATGACAAACCGGAAGCCGAAACGCTGATTCTTGCAGGGGACAGAACGAATACGTTTAACGCGTCATATAACGAACTTTGGCGTAAGAAATACATTGCTTCTATTGGGGCAGGTCGATATGAGATACAACAGGCATATAGCTGGGGTTCGCACAAAAGTCGTCTTGTCAAAAAACTTATCGAAGGGTGTAACGGTGTCAAGCCTGACAAGGAAGGGTTTGATCGAGTTGTTACCTGGATCGATATCAATGCTCCCTATTACAGCAGGTACGACAGTGCCTATCCTCACAATCTCTCTGGGCGGTCACCGTTGAATGACCAACAGATAGCGAGATTGACAGAACTGACCGGAGTTGAGTTTACCGCCTTGGCAAGCCATCATAGAAACCAGGGGCCGCAGGTAAGTTTTGACCGGCCCGAGTTGAGTCCGTGTCTTGCTGTTTTCGAGGACAAAATCGAACCGGCGTATATCGAGGCGCTTGCGATTATTCAACAAGGCGCCGAATTGCTCAAGCAAAAGCCGCGTGCTGACATGGATGGATTTGTTGCATGGGAAACGGACCAGCAGCGGCAAAAGAAGTATCTTGACCGGCAACGAATTGAAAATGAAAACCGCCATGCGATCAAAGTTGGTAAAAAAGTTTACGATAAACCATAAAGAGTGTTGAGACAGAAAAAGGAAATTGATATGAAACATGTATTCAGCATCATCGCCATTTTAGTTGTTTGCTGTAATGTGTCAGCGGACGACGGGTTTAAGCCGCTGTTTAATGGGGAGGATTTGAGCGGTTGGTTGTCCGTTAGTGAACAGAAAGCAGCAGGCACCGGCGATTTTAGTGTTAACAAGGCGGAAAAAGCTATTCACGCTTATGCAGGCAAAGAGGCAAACAGCAAACAGGAGGCGGATTGTTTGTACACGGAAAAGGAATACAGCCACTATGTTCTAAAGCTCGAATATAAGTGGCTGGTCAAACGGTTTGAGCCCCGTGATAAAAGTGATCGGGATGCGGGTCTGCTGTTTCATGTACACGGCGATTTGGTGAAAATATGGCCCAACTCCATTGAAATGCAGATGGGTGAATCGGATGCCAAGAAGGTCAAAGATCGATACACAACGGGTGATTTGTGGGTCATCGGTAAAGATGTTCAGGTGATGAATGAACGGGTAGGGGATTTCTACGCGTTTGGTGCTGACCCTATCGCAGTCGGAAAAGATAAAGCTTACGACAAATCCTACATTCCTGTCGGAAATGAAAAGCCATTTGGACAGTGGAATGAAATAACATTGACGGTGCGCGGAGGACAAGAAGCCGTTTTTGAGCTGAACGGCAAAGTGGTTAATCGGATTAAAAACATGACCTATATCGTGGACGGCAAACGGGTTCCCCTGGAAACCGGACACATCGGCATTCAAGCTGAATATGCGGAACTGCTGTACCGAAACATTCGCATCAAGGAATTGCCGGCGACATCTGAACCGGTCAAGAAACCTGTCTGGAAACCGGATGTTACTTCAGAATTTGAGGTGGGCACGCAGATTCGCGCCTGGACTATCAAAGATGAGGGGATGGACACTATACTGGATAATATGCAGCAGTTGTGCGGCGTCAACAACCTCTACATGGTGGTCGTCATGCACGCCGAACATCGTCCCTTTGGGGCACCGGAGTTCCCGCATAACCCGGCTCGGGATACATGGCAGGCCGAGGATTCACGGGTGACTTTTTTTCCGGATTGGGATCGCTATGGAACGGTCAAGCCGCTGCTGTCGGATGTTGACTGGATCCGGGAGACGGACTGGCTTCAGTTGATGGTCGACGCCTGCCGGGCCAGGAACCTGACTGTGGGTGCAGAGGTGTCTCATTACCCCATCCCGAAATCGATCATTGAAAGCCATCCGGACTGGCAGCAGCGAAAGATTGACGGCAGCAGTTGGTCCACCACTCGGTTTTGTCCCAATAATCCGGACGTTCGCGAGTACATCGTTGCCCTGTTCGGGGATTTGGCGGCCAATTACGATTTGGACTATATCCAGACATGCCAGCACGTATTCCATAAGAATAACGCTATCGACAAAGATGGCAGCTGTTTTTGTCGTCACTGTATTGCCGAAGCCAAAAAGATCGGTTTTGATCTGGAAGCTGCTAGAGTCAAGTTAAAAGCCAACCAGAACAGTCAGCCAGCAAAAGATGACTGGCTGAATTTCAGAAAACATTCAACAAACGAATTTTATCGATTAATTGCTGAAGAGATTGACAGGGTAAAGAAAAATCCCAGATGTCATCTACGTTACAATGATACCTATCCATACAGGGGCTGGGTATTGGAGGACACGGGAATGCATCTGGACGAGGTAGCGCAGTACCTTGGTTCACTGGTCCATCAGGATCATGAGGAGCAAAAGGGCAAAAAAGATGAGGACTTTGCCCGCCGCAAGGCCTGGTTGACAAAGAATCGCCGTCTGACCGGTCCGGATATGCCGTTGATATGCGGCATCGCACCTCGGATAAAAGCCACGCCGGAGTTGGTTAAGGCGGGCATTAAGGTTGCGATTGAGCATCCCGCTCAGGTGGACGGCCTGGCATTTAAGCATTATGACGGCGCTTCATTCGGTCTGATGCGGGCCTTTAAGCAGGGAATGATCGAGGCGGGGGTGCAGGGATTGCCGCCGATTATTGGCAAAGAGGTCGAAGATATGACGCTTGATAACTTCCAGCGGTTTGATGATTATGTGGAAGAATGGGGCGTTGAAACCACCGGCAAAGGGTCGGCCTCGTATCGCTTTGATAACGACTCCGGCACCTATGATATCCGCATTACCTATTTCGACGAGGAAGAGGGCCACAGCAAGGTGCAGCTTTTCGTCGCGAATAAAGAAGTCCTCAATTTCAAATTGGATGAGGACGTGGACTGCTGGCGCTGGCGAATATTCAAAAATATCCCGGTCAACTCCGGCGACGAAATCAAACTGGTGGCCCAATCAGATCAGCAGGAAACCGTCCGGTTGGATTTTGTGGAGTTTATACCACCAGAAAATTAAAAAAAAAGAGATTCGGGCATAAAGATGACACCATAGTTTCAGGATGAACAAAGGCGTCTGTTTTCTAAATCAGGCAGGTGAAAATAAATGTAATATACATTTCGGCAAGAAAAATATGTCTGGATATTCGTTATAAGCCATCGAGCTTTTATATAAGTAGTTGTTATAAAAGAGTTTGTGGGATATATGTTTTTTCATGATTTTACAGATATTTACAGAAAACGCTTGACTGACATTGTACGTCCGTATATTATATAATTATGACGATCGTTGAAGTCGCAAAACTTGCTAAGGTTTCCAATGCTACGGTTTCACGGGTTATCAATCGCAGTGATACGGTGAAACCGGAGACTGTTGAACGTGTCAGAAAGGCAATGATCAAGGCGGGTTATACTCCAAAACCCCTCCTTTCCAGGCCGGGACCTCGGCCGGGAAGTCACCTCAAAGGGAATGGTCGTTTCAGCAAACAGACGGGTATCGTGGCTATGGTGATGTGCATGAAACCTTCTCTTCTGGGTCTTTCGCCTGTTTTGTCTTCTGTGGTTGACGGCGCTGAAGAGGCGCTGGTACAGCGCGGTCTTAGCATGGTTCAGGTGTATGTTCAACCGGGAGGCCCGATTCCTCCGCTTCTGACGAGAAACGGGATTGATGGTTCGCTGGTGATTCATGCGATGCCGGATGACGTTGAAGCCGTTTTAAGTCGCCATGGCCGTGTCACATTGATGTCAGATGTCGCATCCACGACCGACCGTGTGTTTTGTGACAATGATGCAATCGGTACTCTCGCGTTTGACTATTTAAAGGGACGCGGTCACAAGCACCTTGCTTTCGTGACATTACATAAGGAACATTTGGCATCAATCATTCGCCGGGAATCCTTCTTTAAGTCCGCTCAGCAGTCATCGTTAGAAATGACCGTGTTTGAGCACCCCAATAAATGGGGCGCTGGGTTGCTCTCCATGCCCCGTGTTATGGAGTCCATGTGTCTTGAAACGGCCGAGCAAATGTCAAAAATGCCCGATAGGCCGACAGGCATATTTGTGATGTCTGATGCATTTGCTGCGGTGTTATATCCTGCATTGAAGCAGGTCGGAATAAGGCCCGGCAGCGATGTGGATGTTATTTCATGCAACAATGAAACAATGCTGCTGGCAGGCCTTTATCCCCGTCCGGCGACAATCGATATTAAAGCCGAATACATTGGTCAGCGTGCCGTTGAGCAGTTGTGCTGGCGAAATGAACATCCTGATGATCCTTCTGCGATTGAAATAAAGATTAAACCGGAACTTGTACGGTAGGCCGAACAAGTTTATAATTGCAGGGTACATTACTGGTTACTCAGAGGTTTTGGGTGGTTTTGAGATAGATATTAACTTTTATTTGCGAGGTTAAAATGGACAGAAAATCAGGTTTTACGCTTATCGAACTGTTGGTAGTGATCGCGATTATCGCTCTTCTGCTGGCGATTATTGTACCCTCTCTGAACACCGCCAAACAGATGGCCGGGGCCATCGTTTGTACGAGCAACGAAAAGCAACTTTTAACCGCCTGGATCGTGTATGCTGAAGAAAATGACTCACTATTGTGTTCGCCGTCTACAGTCAGTTATAATCCAGCGGGCGGGGATTATCACTGGGTGGAAGGATCTACAGCCAAAGTCACGGTCGAGGATGAAATCTATGGTCTGGATCCCGGCGCTTCTTCTGGAAATCAGGGGATTGTCGGCGGTGCGCTGTATCCCTACTATGAGAACCCGGAAGCGACTCATTGTCCCAGCGACAAGCGGTCTAATAAACCCGCACCAGACGCAACTTCTAAAATGGGAGGATACCGGACCTACTCGCTTGTTCGTGGTGCGGGCGGCCCTGGTGACGAAGATGCCAAAAAACTGTCAGAGATTGCAGTTCCCGCTTCGTCATACGTAATAGTAGAGGAAAATGACAGCCGGGGCATGAACAGGGGTTCCTGGATCTTGTCTGGGACCAGGGACGATCCCGGTTTGCGTGACGCATTCGGGATTTATCATAATATGAGAAGCATCTTGGGATTTGCCGACGGCCATGCCGAAAAGATCGTTTGGAAGGACGATAGAACCGAAGAGTATTCACTGGCTTGGCAACAGGGAACTATTGGAGAGCCCGGAACCCACACCACCCCCGGCTACTATACCACAGACTATCATACCGATCCGCCCAACCAAGATATAATTTGGCTGTGGAGTCATATTGCAAGAAAAAGATAGCATATATATTGTTTCTAAGCAGTGAGGCGGTCTATTAAACCTGCAAACAAAACCAGATTTAATAGATCGTCATATCGCTCCTCAAGGGATTGAATTGCCAAGAGCCAACCGCGAAAACGGGCGTTCCAACGTTGGTCCTGCTGAAAACTGGATAAAAAGTATCTTGAAGACTAAGTCTTACATCTCCGCCGCGCTGCCTGCGTATTAACCGGATGCCCCATAAAATATGACTCAGGGAACCTGTTATCGTGG